>OFQY01000584.1_pt1 | contig 13669 bp, 27 predicted proteins | sample 1542991 | NCBI WGS metagenome assembly OFQY01 (sample SAMN07774224, study PRJEB24372) | wastewater metagenome | isolation source: Exp Tend VB 10WW | collected 2016-02 | reverse complement strand
ATACTAGCCTTTGGTTGTACAGGTTGCCCTTTATCATTAAGAACTTGTGTCGCTACTTGCACATCCACCCCTGCTTTTACCGCTTTAATTCTATTTTCTAATTGGTGAATTATCTTTCTTTGAATATCTGAAGTATTCTCAAAGAAATCTTCTGTTGCCTCTACTGTATAGAGGTAAGGATTCTGATCTGAATGTACTATGTGTACTCTCCATGTATCTCCTATCTTAATTGCTTTACAATATACCGTGTGAATCTCGTCTGTTGTGAGAGATTGAATTTGTTTCTCGAAATATTTTACCATTGTTTTTATTTAAGCATTGTCATCATTATATTCCTCTCTTATGTCTATAGCATGTTCATAACCTGACCAGTTATCAACTCCTACTGATTCAAGACAAGTTAACCACGCTTCTCTTTTAAGTAACCATTTATAGTGAGCAGATTCTTTAAATTTATTTAATTCAAGTTCTGCAAATTCATTTAGCCATTTTACAACAATGCTGTTTGTAGTTAAAAACCTTGAATCATCAAGTATTGTTTCTACATCTGGAAACTCAGAAAGAGACTCTTTATGTTTGTTATGTAAAAATTCGTATGCTGTCATAGTTCTTTTGCAAAATCTTTGATTTTATTATAAACGTTGTTTACAAGTTCCTCTTGTTCAAATTGAAGTCCCGGGTCTGAACAAGGATCATCATGGTTATTCCAATTCTCTATCATTAGTATCAACTCTTGTTGTTCCATAACAAACTCATTTATTAAAGACTGAAGTGATCTGATTTTATCTTCGTTGGTCATTTTCTTTTTAGTATTTTTCTGTTAACATTAAAGTATAATCTTCCGTCTATTTTCTTAGATAAATCTGTGAGGAATCTTTTACAATTCCTCACATTAATTTGTTTTGCTTTGGGAATATCTTTTACTGTCTTGGGTTTAGCATGATTGAACCTTAGACAAACTTCTTTCTCAGGCTCGTCTACACCATCTAATAAGTTCATTTTCTGGAAGTTATTTACAAAACTCTGAAATTCATTATCTGATAGGTCAACCTTTAACCAATAGAATTCACTATACTTATGTTCAAGTATTTGACTCATAATCAGTTTCAATTAAATTTGCAAAGTGTTTATAGTCTGCAATATAAGTGTCTCCATATTCACCATCTGGACAGATAGGGCTTGTTACAAAACAAAATGCCCTGGCATATTCCTTTAGGTCATCAATCTGATATTTCTTCAAGACTAACCAAGTCCATCCATTTGCTTTCCAGATTTCATAAGGTCTTTCTTTAGGACGAGTTTTACCACAAGGATTTTTCATAGTTTGTGTTTAAGAATTGAGTTCTTAATGACGAAAACTTCTATTTGCTCTTTCAATACTGGATCATCAGGCTCATTTTCATCAATAATAGTATAATCTGCATCAACATTATCTGCTGCAATATCTAAGGCTTGGTTCCAAACTTTAACACAAACCCTTTCTACCATCTGTTCATACTGTAAAAACAAACTATCCTCATAAGGACATTCATTATTAGGAAACTCTTTCTCCCATTCTTGTTTAATTATTTCCTTGAAGTTCATCTCTTAATTATTAACTCATAAGGTTTAAAATCGAAAGAAGAATCTTCTGGTAAAGAATCTAAATAATATTGTGCTTCTTTTTTACTATCAAACTTAGGTGTGTCTTTAATTCCAGTACTCATAAGTGTTCCAACATTAGATACTTTCCAAAAGTAATAAGGTGTAAATTGTCTTAAGTCTGCTAATACCCACATATGTTAGAGTCCGTCTGGATAAGGTGAGTTAACTATACCATTTCTAATATAAATAACATGTGTTGCATTTTCTTGAAGTTCGTCATATTGGTTTAGGCAAATCTCTTTTTGTTTGTCACACATAAGACGTGCAAAGTTTAATATCTTAGTTTTACCTGAATCCCAAGTTGAGGTCATTATGTCTTCAATAATATCATCCAATTGATCCTGTGTCATATTTATCTAAAAGGTTTTGAATTTCTTGTTCTTGTTTATCTAAAGCAACACTCAACATCAGGTATTTAAAGAAATCTTCTTCTGTTGAGTTAATACAAAAGTTAATCAGTTGTTTCATGTTCATAAATATTTCCTATTACTTTAAAGTCCCACTTCTTTGTTTCAAAATCACCATAATGAGTTCGTCCTGTTTCTGTATGTTCAGTAAGAACATTGTTACGGCAATACTTATTTAAAGGGGTATAACCAAGACAAAAACTTCCATCATCAAATCTTACTTTGTTATTTTCGATTATAAAGTCTTGTCTTTGTTGTTCTGTTCTTTCTTTAATAAGAGGTATTTCTTCTACTGAAGACCACCATTTAATATTAACATAATAAGTCTTGTATTCAAGTATATCTCCTTCATAAACAAGATTACCCTCCATATCTTTTATTCCAGTACACTGCATAAGAATTACATTTGAACCCCATCTACCCTCAAGATTAAGAATGTCTATTTCTGTATTGGATATATCGTATTCTCCTGAATGTCCTCCTCTAAATATCCATAGACCTTTCCATCCTTTCTTTTCAGTATCCCATGCTCTAAACTTAAATCTGTCTTGATTCATCTATACTCTTCTTTTAGTTTTTCAATTAACTCTCCTAATTGACTGAATTTACAGTCTTCTATTTGTTCAAGTATTTCTTGAATCTTATTTACTATAAAAGGATGTGCGTGTTTAAGTTTAATAACTAACTCAAAGTTATGACACTCTCCTGCATCAAGAGCAAGTTCATCTAAGGTTTTTTCTAAATTATTCATAGTTATCTGTTTAAATATTTACCTGTTTGTTTACCTAAATAGAATAACGTACTTGAATATGCAATCTGAAGTAAAGCCTTACCTACTTTGTTCTTCTCTTTTCGAGTAAAGTAGATAGAGCATCCTCCTGCAATACTTGAAAGTCCAAGAGAAACTTTCTGAACTTCTTCCCATTTGGTTGAATAAATACCTCTTTCATTGTTCTTAAATTCCATTCCACCTGCTACACCAGATAGAAAGAATCCAGAATAAGATACATATTTGAGGTCATTACCTATACCTGCCCATTTCTGATATCTTGATATCTTGTTATCAGCAACGGTAAGTGTAAGTTGTCCATAAGATAAGAATGGAACTAAGATAAGTAAGATTGTTTTTAGTGTTTTCATGTTATTTTATTTTGAACTGTTATTGTTATATTCTTCACAGGCTCTTCCTACTACATAGAAGAGTGCTTGTTGAAGTGGTAAGTCAATATATCCATTAGCATATACCTTGTCTTTCTGGATATCACAGAAGTTATGAGGTAACACTTCACAGAGTTTACAGTAAGCAGTCATTAGCCACTGCCAATTAGTATCAAACTCTAAATAATAGGGAAAATTACTTTCGTGAAACACATAATAACAACTAAATGATTCCCTCATTTCCTTAGGAAATTCGTAGTATCTATTTTCAGAACCATCTGGATGTAAAGTGTATATATCTATTTTAGATAGTCCTAAAAAGAAAGCAATTTCTCTATTGTATCTATCTATTTGTTTTTGTGTCAGTTCTTTCATTTATGTATAAAGATAATAAAAAAGGAGAACTTTTTTAGTTCTCCTTAGTAAAAAATTGTTTTGGTTTAACTTTTATTTAGGTTTTGCTATCTGCCTCCAAAAAGCAATGTCAGCAGTTGGTATTTTTTTACCTGGATTTCCACTTGGATTAAGTGGACTTGGGATTCTTTCTGCCCATTGTTCAAAAGGCTTATTGAGTTTAGGGTCTTGAAAGACATAAACTCTTGTAATTACCATAAAATCTTCAAAGAAAGCAGGTTGTTTTTTTTGAATATATATTCCCTCAATATAAATTGTATCTCGACTTTCACCAATAGGTGTTATAACTTGAGGTGGACGAATTGAATCTACTTGTGTAGGAGGTACTTTAGCAAGTACTTGAGAAGTCAAAGTATTGGCACTAATCAGAAAAAGTACCAAAAATAAGTTTTTCATTAAAATATGAATTGTTTAGTTATGAAGAATTGATTGAATTTAAACTTTTCATTAACAGGAGTAAACTCTGCTTCAAGAATCCAACCTTTATATCCAAATCCAACCTTAGGCTGAAGTAAATTAGATAGTCCAACTTGAGCACAAAATTTAGGTTTAATAAGTTTAGTTACTGTTTGAACTACTGAGTCTCTTTTTGTCATTACTTTAGTAGTAAAGTCTGTAAGATAACCAAGAGTCTCTATTTTGTATTCCATAGTATAATCCTGATTAGTAAGAGTGTCTTCATAAGAATTAACAATCATGTTATAGGAAGTGTCCATAAAAACACTATCTATATGATAGACTTCTGTAAACTTCTCAAGTAAAACAGAATCAATTTCTGTCTTAACTTTAACTACAGGAACATAAACAGGAACTTCTTTTGTAACAAAAGTGTCTCTAATTTTATACTCTACTGTATTGATGTACTGTATATCTTTAGTAGGAGTGAAGCATCCTTTAGTAGTTAACCAAAAGCAAATTCCAAAGCCTAAAGCAAAGAAGAATAAATAAGGTAATAGTTTCATAATTTATGTTTTAGTAGTCTCTCTAAGACTCGAACTCGGAATTTCTGAATCAAAATCAGACGTGTTGCCATTACACCAAGAGACTAATTAAAAATTGAGTGATAGGGGGGACTTGAACCCCTCATCTCTGGAACCACAATCCAGTGTTCTACCATTGAACTACAATCACGCTCTTTAGTGTTTACACACCATATCTTTTATATCCAATAACTTTAAATCATACATCTTGTGATGATTTGGACACATATAAACAAGATTACTTATGTCATTTATTTCACCAATTTTACTACTTTTATCAAATTCAGAAATAGGTTTTAAATGACATACTTCTACATAATGAGAAAAGCCACACACGACACATTCTGATGGAATGTTATTTTCTCTCATAATCTTTCTTGCGAAACGATGTACACTTGGATATCTTTTTGTTTTGATATCTGTATAATCTTTTAATGTCTTACTTAAGACTAAATCTCTTTTATTTTGAAAAAGACAAGTTTCACATAGTTTAGAAGTTTTAATTTTAGATTGCCCACAAACACATTTAGAACCTCTATATTTATTAGTGCGTTTTCTTAATTTTTCCTTTTGTCCATTACTACAATGATATGATATTGTAGATTTACTACAATTCAATATACTTTGTATATCTGTATATGTTCTACCTTCTGCTCTTAGTCTTAATATTTGTTCTTTCATAGGACAAAGGTAATTATGTTTTACTATAAATTCATTGAGCACCCTTTCTGACTCGAACAGAAAAATTTACTTTACAAGAGTAACATAATACTAATTTCACCAAGAGTGCTGTTTGCTGCCCCAAAAGGAATCAAACCTATATCCATCCATTAACAGTGGAGAGTTTTATCATTAAACTATGGAGCAGTTTAGTCCTGCAAATATACAGGACATTTTTATTTATTGTTCGTAAACTTCGTTTTTATTTATTTCAGTATCAGGAAATTTTGCTTTTCTTTTGAATTTTTGAGCAATTTGAGACCTTTCAGATTGACCTCTATTACTAAAAGCACCAGAAAACTGCATTTGCTTATCAAAATCAAATTCATAAATTGCTCTTTCAAAAGATAGAAGTCTTCCAAATTCCCTTGAAAACCTATCTTTAACACCACAAACAGCAACTCCTGTTGCTACAAGTTTAGGTTCACCCAAGATTGAATCATCATAGATAAAACAAAATGATTCTCCTATAGGATGTTTCTCAATTCTTTCATCAGGTTCCCCTTGATTAAATATTACTTCTTTCTTAGGATAGTTCCAGACTACCCAATAACTTTCTGTATCACTTATTTTGACTTTCATTTTTCGAGTTCTAATCTTTCAGATTCCAAATCTCTATTCAATGCTTTTTCAGTATCAAATTTATTTGGAAATCTAATTTTAAGTTTGTTGATATTGTTTTCAAGAAGTTTATAAAAGTCCAGTTCAAAGTTTAAACAGATTTCATATACCAGTTGTAGCGGACTACCAGATGAGTGCGTAAAATATACCAGTGTATTCATCAGTACTTCATTCTCTACAGGAGAACATAACATGGGCAGTTTTGTCTGTAAGTCTTCTGCATAAATATCTCCCTGCATCCTATCCATGTTAACCTGATACCAACACACATCTGCAATCTCTTCTCCTAAGTGTATTTTATCAATTTCTTTTCCGTAAGCAAGCCATTTCTTAAATATATCTAATATTTCTCCCATCTCAGTAAAGATACCAACTTCCATGTGAAGTAAGTTTCTTTCTAAAGAACCTAAGTCAGGGCAAGTTCTGGCTGCTTGAATTTGATATTCGCGTAAGGTCATAGTTTAATTTGATTGTTAGTCCAAAGAGTTAGATCGCCATAAATTAATTCAACAGTAGCGTTACCTTCATTTTCTTCTACAAGAACTTGTTCTGTACCTGCCTCAATTAGGTATTCACTATAAATTACTTCTTCATCCATCTCTCCGTATTCCTCTTCTTCTTTTGCTAATTCAATAGCCTTTTCAATTGCTTCTTTTTCTGTTTCAGCATCAACTTCAAACCATGATCTGTGCCACACTTTCTGAAGCGTGTCTAATTTAAAACTGTATTTCATTGTTATAAGTTTTAAAAGCCTTAATAAAAATAATAACAAAACACATAGTAGTACCATACCTTTTTATTTGTGGGAGGTACAATAATTGTGCTAACCTTTAATTTTTAAGTACTGTTCTAAAATCAATTGTCTTGTTTGTTCTAAGTCTTGTCCCTGTGGAGGATTAGTAACCAGTTCTTTTATTTGAAAAAGTTGCTCCCTACTCCACTTAAAAGTTTGGGTTGACATTTCTCTAAGCATTTCTGCTGTACCTTCTCCCCAATACTTATTAATGTTCTTTCCTAATTCATAAGTATGGCTCTGGTCATAAAAGTTACACATGTTACATCCAGGTAGAATATTGCGAGGATCAAACCTTGTAACTGCTTTAGTAGCAGATATGAAGTGACAACCATGTGCATTAGGCGAACCTTTTTCTAATTTACAGTAACAAGAATGACAAAACAAAGGATAAATTTCTTTACTTAATCTGTTAACTAAGGGCTGTAACTTAGTAGGGACAATGTTTTCTCTTTTCTTTTCTCTCTTAACCTTTCTTTTCTCTTTAGCCTTCTCTCTATTGAGAATGTTCCAGCATTGTTCACAATACTGAAACTTCTCTTCTCCTACCTTCTGGTTCTTGAAGATAACTCTGGACTTTTTACACCTTGAGCAATCTTTGTGTTTTACCTGCATTTATATCATTGATTAGGTTTTCTATAATAGTTTGTCTTTGAACTTTACTTAGAGTATTCTTTTCAAAACACTTAATAAGTTCTTCACAATCATCTTCAAATTCATCTATAAATCTCAACCTGTCGTTGTCTACAAGAGTAGAATCAGAACTATTTTGAACATACTTTACCAAATCATTAAAAAAGATATCATCGAGATTTATTTCAAGGTCATAAAGAGTTACTTTAGTTTTCATACAACATTGGATTCTAACCATTTTAGAATATTAGCAATAGCATCTTTATCGTCTACTGTAACTTGATAAGGAGTTCTTACTACTTCATTTTTGAACTTGCGAGTAATAATCTTACCATCCTTTGAGTGTTTTACTTCTGTCATCACTTGTTCTACTTTGTCCATCATACTTGCAGACTCGAAAACTATAGCCTGAGCAAGTTCTGTTTCTGCTGGTTCACTCTGTTCTACTCCTTCTACTGGTTTAGGAGGTTTTTGTGTAAGGTGACTTACTACTGTGAAGTTGTAGGGTTCAGTAGGAATGTAATTGACATACACACTTGAATCTGTGTCAAATGTAAATTTAAGAAATTTCATAAATGATTATTTTAAATGTTTAGTGATAGTGTCTTTATTAGGAAGAGTCATGTTTAAGTCCTCTAAGGCCCAAAGATATAAATTAGTAAGTCCTTCAGCAAATGTTTTTTTATCAAGACGAGAAGTACTTACAGGAACAGTCAGCACAAGGCCATCAACTTCTTTCTCTGTACATCCAAAGAACCGACAAGTAAGATATATTTTAGTTATATCAAAACTCTCACCTATCTCACTCGCTATTAAAGTTATCCAAGCATGATAGATAGAATTTTGATCTAATGATCTCTTATCTGAAATTCTTATCAAAATCTCTGTTCCATCAGGAATCTCTTTAAGAAATTCTCTGTACTCATTAAGGTTTCTAAATGAGACAGTATTATTAGTTTTGATTGCCTTAAAAGTTTTTTCCATCTCTTATACAAGTCCAGATTTTAGCCTGTAAATTACAAACAGGAATGTTATAATCGTATGCTTTTTGTATCATAATATTTGATACAATTTCATATTGATTTTTAGTAAGGTGTTTTCTTTTCCAATCTACTAATGCCTTAATCATCCAAGAATCAAGTGTAACAAATGGACTTTGATCTCTGTAGACTATATTATGATAGAAAAACTTGGTTTTACTTCCCCCTAAACATTTCATCAAAAATTTATCTTGTTCTTTCTCATTCTTTTCTGATAAGATAAACTTCATTAACTCTATTTTATTTTTTTGTGTGGAAGTGTGTTTAACATATCCTGTTTTAAAATAGTATTCGGTACTCTTCTTATTTTGCTCAAACTTTTGCTGAGGGCTTAAAGCACTAAGAATAGCCACTACATACCTGACAGGCACTTCGTATTGATTAGCAAGGTCTTGACAGTAAAGAAAAGTATCCTCATACCAAGATGAGGATACTTCCTTACTCTGCTCAAACCAATAATCAATCTGACTTCTGATTAAAGTTGGATTAAGTTTCAAAAGATTAAATTTGATTAGAGTTTAACATAACGTTGTTTTACCAGTTCTTTATTTTCACTTACAATAGTATTCAGAATACTTGTGAAGTGAAGGTCTTTAACAAGTTTGTGCTTAGAGAACTCTTTGAAGTCTCCTTTCTCTAACATTTCTTGAAGATTGTTCACATGGTTAGCAAACATTTCATCAATCATTTCTCCAATCTCAGGAGTAAGTTCAAACGCACAGTCATTGTTAAGAACACAAAGAGGAGTAAGTGCGAGAACTCTCATTTTAGTATGATCGGAGTAGGGAGAATGAATTACGTCAGCAGGATTTAATACAACAGCAAGAGCAGTATCACCATAACCATTAAAATTGTATCCTCCTGAAGAGCAATGCAAACCTTTTGAACATTCTTCATTTGAAAAGTCAGCCTCTTCTTCACTTATTCTTGTTTCTTGCCCAATCTTGTAAATAGCGGGAAGATTAGTGTAATCACTTTTAGTAACACTTTCAAACCACTCTCTTTCTCTCAAATTGTTATAAAGGTCTTTTAGGATACCTTGATTTTCCACCACATACTCATCTAAATTAGGAAGTTTTGTAGAGTAAGTACCATCTTCCCATTTGTAAACCTCTACGTTGGTACTTTTCTTGTTATTACGAAGTCTCAAATACTCTTGAGTTACAAACTTAACAAGATTAGCATCAGTACCTACATGATTAGCCCTTCTGAAGGCTACAACAAATCCTTGCTTGGTAATCAACAAAGTGTTTTTCTGACAGTAGGTATAGAAAGATTCTCTACTTTTTGGTGTACGAATAAGACTTGTCCACTTCCAGAAATTATCAAGTGTCTCAAGAGAGTCACTCCAATAAGCAGCGTTTACATCATCAAGTTTTGCATTAGCAATGTAGATGTTATTAAGGCATTCTGCAATGTCTGTAGCAAGATGCTTAGGAATAGAGAGAGGAATTCCTACCCTGTACAAAGAACCTTCTGCATAATAGAACCTGTCATCTGTAAGAAGGGTTTCAATGGTCTTTTTACCTTCTTTGTTCTCTTCTATTGTCTTAGCACAAGCAGGTTCAAGAAAAACCATTACCTCTTCTAAGGTAAGGTCTTCATTAGAAGCAAGATGTTTTGCTTGTTCAAGAGTACAGTTACCGAAGTACATGTCTCCTGTGTCAAATGTAAGTGTCAGGGATGTCCCTGAAAAAATGAGTTTGGTAATCATTGTTTATTTTTAAGTTTGTTTAATTCCTTCTCAAGTCTGTTGCACTTGAGTTTACAGACAAAAAGTTTTTCAGCAACATCGTGTCTATGATAGTATTCACTTTGAGGGACAGTAAGTTTTTTTGCTTTTACTATTACATCAGCGAAATACTTTTCAATAGGCTTGTATTTAGAATCCAGTTCATATACATTTAAGAAGTTAGGTAAACGCTCATTACCTTTTGCTCTTAAAGACGTTATTATGCTATAATGAGTTCGTAAAATACCGTTATACTGATTAAAGCAATTTTCTATTATTATACCAGCAAATTTAGCATTACCCTCTATCCATTTCTTAAATACAAGTCTTTTAAAATACTTAGTCTTTTCAAACTGTTCGGGATTTAAAACAGTAATACCTTTTACTTGTTTGAGTTTGGCTAAGTTTTTAGCATCAATCACTATAGGAATTACTCTTGGAAGTTCTCTAAATTGAGTTAGTTGAGAATCAAGTACATCAGAGTAAATATAGATATCCTTGTTACTAAAGTCAGACCCTTTAATTACTGTAAGAACTAACTTTAAACCCACACCTACTAATTTCCTTTCAACATGATTAAACCTGATTTCTTCTACGTCGTATTTTCTACGAGTAGGTTTATTTCTAACTTGGTTTGAAAGCCACTCTTCATAATCTTCTTTAGGAAATTCTGAAACTTGACTTAACCATGTGTTCTGTTCTTCAATCCATTCCTCTACAATAGGTCTCCATTTATCTCTTGGAACATTCCTAAGTTCTAAACTTTGATAAAATCCATTATGTCCCCAAAACTTTTGTTTGTTAGTTTTTACTAAGTACCAGCCTTCATAGTTTTCTCTAAGAAATCTATTTTGAGCAGGAGTTAATCCCTTAGCAAACATAGCTCTGGAAATAGATTTTCTATTGCTAAAATATCTACCAGCAAAAATCTTACTTTTCCCTACCTGTCCAGTACAATCTAAACAGTCATAAAAGAACCAACTTTTATTACTTAGATTGGGAATATCAGCAAATACAGGATTAAACTTGATGAAACGTTTTACACCAAGTTTATCACAAAGATTATCAATCTCGTTTTTATTTAATGAGATATTGTTCCCTTCTATCCTAAATATTAAGTTAGAACTATCCTGAAAATACTCTGGAAGATTTAAAGATTTCTCTTCATAGAATTTGTGAAGTTCTTCCAAACATTCTGCTGATCTTTTTAGAATAAGAGATTTGGTAGATTCACTCATCATTAAAGACTCTCTATTTGGAAGAGGAGTAATGCCTTCACTTGTACTAAACTTAAGTCCAAAGGGGAAGTGATTTAGATAGATGCCTAAATCACTTGAACCTATTTCATAAATAACTTGATCTAAGCAAATATGAAAGTTCTTAGGAGCAGAAGTTCTAAAGAAAAAAGTTCCTCCTTCAAGTAATTGAGATTCGTTAAAACTTTTACTTTGGTTCCAGTTATCCCAACGATCTGTACTTATTTGACAGTCAAAGATAATACCCTTAAAATAAGGTATTGTCTTGATTACTTCTTGATACCAGGATTTAGCGTCATATTTAATAGGAACTATAAAAGAGGTTTGGTTCTCTTCTGAACTTTCTTCTTCGTTTAATTTAATAATGTCTATTTGAGCATTATCCTTTGAAAATAGCCAAGTTCTTTTGACTTTATCGTAAACAGATACTACTGTAAACTGAGAAGAATAACTGAAGATTGACTTGAAACCTACATGTTTCTCACATATTTCTATGTGCATGGACTATATCATCATCCCATAAGGATGTGGGTCGCTTTTTCATTGTAGATTATGAATTATCCTACAACTACTTCCTGTTATTAAGAGAAGTCTATCTCACAGGTAGTCTCTAAACCTTCAGAAAGTCTACTTTCTGCTTGGCTTTTGATTGCCTTATTATATTCTTTAACTTTATCATATTTCCTTTTAAGAAAAATCGTACTATCTTCATATAGATACTCTATAGTTTTAAAAACATCAGCCTTATTTTCAATCCATAATACAAACACATCTTGGACGCGTGTACGTTTAGCAAGATAATATTTAACATTAAGAATTTTTCCAATCGTTTCTAAAAATACTTTATCCGTAGAACAAAAAGCAACTCTCAGTTTGAAGTTAACTTCATTAGGAACATGTTTCAGTAGATAAGAAGATTTTCTTTTGTATTTATACTTTACAGTTTTGAAAATTATACTTCCATCTCCATCTAAAAATCCTCTAATGAAATGTTTCTGTAACTCTTCTGGAATATCAGGAAACTTCATACCAAGTCTGCTTTTATTTACATAACATCCAAGTTTTACTAAATCTATATAAATTTGGTCAGATATAGCACGTAAAGTGGCTCTACCTTTCCAACCTTTATCTTTTACAGATTTAGGATGTACATATTGTACAGACATAGATGTTAAGTCTGAAAAGTTTTCAAGTATATATCCATCTTCTTCTTGAAGAGATATACTTACTTTTCCTTGCCTATTTCCTTTTGGCTCTGTTACACATCCATCTGCATAAAGTAGTCCTAAAAAGTATGCTTTTTGTTCTGAATCAATTTTCTTAAAGTAATCGTGATTTGTTTTGTGAATGTATCCCATATTAAGTGTATAATAGTTAGGACACAAAGATAAGAATATAACTTAGGTTTCCAAAAATTCAACCCATATTTTTTTCTATAAATTACTCTATAGACGGGCTAAGTTACTAACCCAAAACAGCCCAATTGAGCAGTACTTGTTGCTTTAGTAGAAGCAAAGAACTTAGACATTATCTTAGTCATTCTGTCTTCATCAATACCTCTACCTTTATCCAAGAAAGAAATAGACTGTTCTGTAAGGATTATGTAACCAGGGTCTTCTAATATATCTTTTTCTATTTCGGTGTAAGCATCCAGAATATTTGAAGTTACCTCTTGTATAATAGCCCTCTTAGGATTCTTGTAGAAACCCTGACTAAGAATATAGAATATCTTAGCAGGGTCACTTAAGTCAATTCCCATTTGTAGACCTTCTGCTCCTATCTTAATACCGTCTTGTTGGTCTAAATTTAAGATCATGATTCTTTTAATTTTTTCAAATGCTTTACATCTTGTGGTGTTCCTAAGAAATTAACCTGTTCAAATATCTGAATCATAGTCTCATCTTTAATAGGATCGTCATAATATGAATAATGAATATCCCAAGTAGGATATGCCCATTCAATCTCTCTTTGTGCTCTTACTTCTAAATCTTGAAAGAAATAATGTTCGTTTTTAAAAGGAATTGCAAACTCTCCTCTAAGAAATTCAAATATTGTATTGAATCTTTGCTTACCATCAATTACAAATAAAGTGGTTTTTCTGTGTGCATCTTCGTGCTGCACACATGTAAATACAGGCAGTTTAATTCCTTTAAGCATAGAAAGAACTAATTGCTCTTTTTGTATTTGAGTCCAACACAAAGGTCTTTGAAGATCAATCCCTTTAGATTTTAAATAAACATTAAAATCAAGTTTATAATCAAATTTTCCAGA
>OFQY01000579.1_pt1 | contig 13737 bp, 16 predicted proteins | sample 1542991 | NCBI WGS metagenome assembly OFQY01 (sample SAMN07774224, study PRJEB24372) | wastewater metagenome | isolation source: Exp Tend VB 10WW | collected 2016-02 | reverse complement strand
AGGATCAAATGAAACTACTAATTAAGTTGCAAGCCCTTTTTTACCACTACATCACCAGCAAAGGAGTCCCCGATTACTACTGGTGGGGTGATAACTGTATTGAGTATTTTGTGACAAGAGAAGGGCCGGTAAGAGGGGCAAAGGTGGTGTTCAAATGAAAAAACTGCTAGACGATCATCGGCCAGCCAAAGATGGGGAATATGCAGACCTCATGTGTTCCCTCGGATTTTTCCGAAAAATTGGCTACAACCAAAACACACTTTTGGCTTGGATTAAGCAAGAGCGTTATCGCGTCACATATGACCATGAATGCCGCTTGAAAAACCTAGCCGATCTGGAAACCCGAATCTTGGAAGGAATACGCGAATGAAGCTCGCACCCGTAAAGAAGCGCAAAGAAGCCCCGAAACTCCTAAAACTCGACATCGGCTGCGGCAAGAACTGCAAGCCAGAGTTTGAAGGCGTAGACGCTATCGACTTCGGGCAAAAGCACGTCTGCGATGTTGTCAAAGTTTTCCCCAAGCATGAGGGGAAATATATACGTCATTACAAGACGGGAATTTACCAAGCATGGCCGTGGAAAGACAACAGCATTGATGAGGTTCATAGCAGCCATTTCTTGGAACACCTCACATGGAATGAGCGCATCCACTTTTTCAACGAACTTTTCCGCGTAATGAAGTCCGGTGCTACTGCGACCATCATCACCCCGAACTGGTCACATGAATGCTTTTACGGTGATCCCACCCACCAAGCCCCTGCTTCACAGTGGTACAGACTCTACCTATGCAAGGAATGGCGTAGTACCCAAGCCCCCCATTCGCCCTATACCTGCAACTTCCCGCTAAAGAATCAGACCTGCATCGGAACGCTATCCGAGCATCTTCTAACAAGGAACCAGGAGTACCAGTACGCCGCAGGACAGACGCAGATCAACGCAACACGCGATTTGATCGTGACTTTGAAGAAGCCATGAGTTTCCAGCAAAACGCCTTTCAGGAAAACGCCTTCCAAGTCGGAGGGGTGCAAACGGTTGTTCCCGTTCCGCCGGATATTCCTATCGGTGGCGCGGGGCATCCCGTACCCGGCCCCTCAATCTGGTGGGGCGAGAAGAAGCGCCGCAAGTTCACTAAGACCTTCGACTGGATTCTGGACAGGGTTGTTTCCGAACTTTATGGGGAACTGACGCAGCCGAACATCGCCAAGTCCGTCCAGAAGGAAGCTGCAAAACTGGTACGTCCATACGCCAAAGATGGGGAGAAAGTACCCCAACAAGTCAACTGGATGGCCTTGGAACAGGATATTGCAACGGTTCAACGCCTAATTGCGTTGTGGCAAGATGAGGTATATAACCTGCAATTACAGGAAGATGAGGAAACATGGCTGATGATGCACTAAGTATTCACCGCGAACTACTCAAAAAGTATGGATTGGAAGCGCGTAGCCAAAGTCTGCAAAATGGCGACGCCTACATAAGCACAATCCTGCTTGATGACAAGCAAGGCCCACTTTATGCGAACTTGATGAATAGTGGGCGCGAGGCGCAGCTTCCTGACTTTTCTGAGCTACTGGAAAACCGTCTAAAGTCGCTGATTGATCGCTCTGGAATTTCGGACAAGGATAAGTACCTCATCCATTGGGGCTACACCTTGGGAACGCCGGAAGCGGAACAGGCGTGGAAGGAAAAGCAGGATTTTGACAACGGACACCGCGCTTTTGCTACGCCGATGATCTTTGTCAGTCAGGACATTTGCTATGACTCCCCCATAGACGGACGGGCGATTACCTCAAAAGCCGCCCGTATGGAGGACTTGGCAAGGTCAAACTGCGTGGAGTATGACCCTGAAATGCGGAAGGACGCAGATCGGGCGCGAGAACGGTCGCAACTGGAATTAGAGGCAAAAGTTGATAGTTTTGTAGACCAGCAGTACGAAGCCATGCCGACTGCGAAGCGAGAAATGCTGACAGCGGAACTCGAAAACGGTGTAACAGCCGACATTTTAAGGAAATAACATGCCTGATCTGGATATTGAAGCCGCAGCAAACGAAATTGGTGCCGATTTGGGATTTGATACCCCTGACGAACCGGAAACCCCTTCGGATGACGGGCTACCAGATGACGCCGTAGAACAAGTCGCCGCAGAGGTTCCACGTGAAACATCCGAGGTCACGCCAGAAGCGCTGACGGAAGCCCCTACCGATACCCCTCCGCAGTCATGGGCGAAGGAAAAGCACGAAGTTTGGGCAAAGATGCCGCCGGAAGCCAAGGATTACTACCGGCAACGTGAAAAGCAGATGCTTGATGGTCTGGAGCAGTACAAACAATTCGCCGGATATGGGCGAAATCTCTCAGAAGCCTTCCGACCCTACCAGCAGATTCTTAAGTCACAAGGGGTGGACGAAGTTAAGGCCGTTCAGTACCTTTTGAACGCCCATACCAAGCTATCCGACCAAGATCAGGGCAAGCGAACGCAGTATTTCAAGGAGTTGGCGGGGCTGTATAACATTGATTTAGGGCAGCAGATGGCGGGAGAAGCCGCAAATTCGCCGCAAATGCCCGATATTAGCCCCTTGCTAAATAAAGTAAACGGTATAGAATCGCAATTACAGCAATGGAAGCAGCGCGAGTATCAAGCGGTGCAATCCAAGGTTGCAGGAGAAGTAGAGCAATTCGCAAGCGATCCGAAAAACGTCTATTTTGAGGAGCTTTCCGAGGACATCGTGAAGTTTATCAACATGGGGTTTGAATTAAAGGACGCTTACGACAAAGCAGTATGGGCAAACCCGCTAACGCGGCAGAAAGAATTGGCGCGAGTTCAAACAGAACAAGCCCAACAACTGACTGAGAAGCGCAAGCAGGAAGCCGAAAAAACCCGCAAAGCAATTAGCGGAAATGTCAGAAGTCGAGACACCGGCAAGGCTCCGACAGAACCTTTAGGGTCGATGGAAGATACGATGAGAGAAGTATTGGCATCACGCCGAACCCATTGAACTTTCTTAGGAGCTAAAAATGGCATCCCCCAACAGTACCTTCACGGAACTGGTTTCGACCACGTTCCGCAAGCACCGGAAAGAGATCAAAGACAACATCTCCAACCGTAATGCCCTGCTTAAGTACATTATGAAGCGCGGCAATTACATCAAGGAAGATGGCGGTCTGACAATCGCTACCCCGCTGGATTACCAACAAAACGCAACATATCAGCGTTATTCCGATTGGGATACGCTGAATATCTCGCAGTCTGATGTGATTTCGTCCGCCGAGTACCAGTGGCGTCAAATCGCGTTGAACGTCGTGGCTTCTGGCCGCGAACTGCGGATCAACTCAGGCGATAGCCGCATCATCAATCTGGCAAAAGCCCGCATCAAAAACGCGCTGCGTTCGTTCAACAACAACTTCTCGTCTGACCTGTATTCGGCTGGTTCGCTGACCAATCAGGTAAACGGCCTGCAAGCTCTGGTGGCTGATACGAACACCAACACCGTCGGCGGTATCGACGCATCGGCATGGCCCTTCTGGCAAAACACCGTCATTTCGGCTGCTACCCTGTCAGTGACCCCATCGGCAACCACGATTGAAAACGGCCTCATGCTTCCCGCATGGCTGGCTGTGGATCGCGGCCCCGATGACCAGCCTGACCTGATCGTTTCGGACAACAACTACTATCAGTATTTCGAGGGTTCGCAAGCATCCTTGAAGCGGTACACGGGTTCCGACTCGGTAAGCGGTGGTTTCACGACCCTGAAGTACAAGAACGCGGATGTCCTGTATGACGGTAACTCCGGCATTCCGGTCAACCATATGTACTTCCTGAACACCAACTATCTGCAACTGGTGGTTCATCAAGACGCCGATCTCCAAATCATGGATGAAATGCGTCCGGTCAACCAGGATGGTAGCGTGACACCGATCCTCTGGATGGGCAACCTGACTTGTAGCAATAGAAAGCTCCAAGCCGTTCTTAAGGCGTAAAGTTGCTTTTTAATGGGTAATGTGCAATGCTCTCCTTGTAAGATTATTAAGGAGAGTGAAAATGAAAGCGAGAGGTCTAACTGTAGTTGATCGTGCAGGTCAAAGAGTAGGAAGATTGGTGGTGTTTAGTAGAGCGCCTAACAAGGTTGAAGGAAATGCAGTAAGGGCTTGTTGGGTATGTCATTGTGATTGTGGTGCTAAGATTGTGGTAACGGGGGCCTCCTTAAACAAGGGGCTTCAAAACAAAGGCGGCACTCGGTCATGCGGTTGTTTGGTGGGTAAAACCATCAAGCATGGTAAGGTGAATGATTCGGTTTATCGGACATGGCACATGATGTTGCAACGCTGTATAAATCCTAAAAACTCTTGCTTCCATAGTTACGGCGGCAGAGGAATAACTGTTTGCGATGAGTGGCGTGATTTCACAAAATTCTTTGCAGATATGGGCGATAGGCCGCAAGGTACCACGCTCGATAGGATTGACAATTCCAAGGGTTACTCCAAAGAAAATTGTCGTTGGGCAACCAAAATACAGCAGGGCAATAATCGGCGCACTAATCGAATTATTTCACTCAATGGCATTACGAAAACGCTTGCTGAATGGGCTAGATTTACCGGCCTAACTACTTACGCAATTCGCGCACGAATTAATTCAGGATGGACTATTGAGCGATCACTCACTACTCCCAAAGCCACCTACAATCTTTTTTAAGGAGTAATTAATCATGTTTGCACCACTTAACTTCGCAGGCGCTTCGCCTTTCAATGACTGGTTTGCACCGGACACAACTCAGCGTCAGCAACTTGGCCTGTTGGTTGATGCGATTGATCCTTATTGGGGTTTCGGTAAGTTTCAATACATCAAATCGAACGACACGATCCTGAAAGGCTCGCTGGTTATCGTTGGCACAATGCCGACGTTCTTGGGTACGTTGCTGCCGAACACCGCCTCTTTGGGCGCTCCGTTTGGCGTGGCAATGGCTCCGATTCCGTCGGGTTCCTATGGTTGGATTCAAGTCGCAGGTTGCGCGGTCTACAAGACCAACGCTACCGTCGCGGCTGATGCCACTGTAGGCGTGACTGGTGCCGGTATCTTGGGCGCGTACTCCACTCTGAAAGGTATGGTTAACGTCCATAACCTGAAGGCGGCTACCGCAACCACGACCGTAACGGCTTTTACCACTAACGGTACGGGTGTTCTCGTCACTGGCGGCTACGATGGTTTCTTCATCGGTATGGCCCTGTCGGGTACGGGCATCCCTGCTTCTACCGTTGTGGCGAAGCTCGATCCAGATGGACGGACGATCTATACCGGCTCGGCAATCGGCACTCTTGGCGACAAGAACTCGACTGCCACTGGTAGCATCACCCTGACTGGAACGTACACCGGCTTCGGCGCGGGTATGATTATGTTCCCGTCTACCTCGTCTGCTGTTGCTTAATGAAAGCGGGGGTGGGGAAACTCACCCCCTTTTCTCACTGAAGGAGATACCATGCAAGGTGTTGTCGGCGACGTATTTGAACGCAAGGAAAAGCCCCCCGTTGTCAGGTTTGAACGTGTTCCTGTCGAGGACAGAGAAGAAAGCATCAAGCAGGGAAAGTATGTTGCTAAAGACGTAGATTACGCCCTTGTCACTCCCCCGTACTCACGGGATGTATTCAAGCAGCCAGTCACGGAATGGTTTGAAAACCTGTACCGCGATATGATGGCTGAACGTCTGCCGAAAGAGTGGCTGGACGGATTCAAAAAGATGTACGACGCTTTCAAGAATGGGCAAGAATTGCCGGTTCAAGGCACACCGATTAAGGGATGGGGCATTATCTCCCCGTCCATGCAAGAAAACCTCATCCGCGACGGTATTACGACCGTTGAAATGCTCGCAGACATCACCGACGAAGGCATCCGCCGTGTTGGAATGGGCGCGGTGGAACTGAAACACAAAGCAACGGGATGGCTCAAGCAACTGAACGACAAAGGCCCGCTGACGCAGGAAATCGCCACGGTTAAGGGCGAAAACCATGCCCTGAAAGTCCAACTGGAAACCATGCAGAAGCAGATTCAGGCGCTTATGCAGGGGCAGAAGGTGGAAGTCGCGGCAGTCGAGATTACGCAAGTAGACTCGATTCTTGATGACGAAGATTTGATTGCCGAGTACGTCGCAAAGTTTGGTGAAAAGCCGCATCATCGGATGAAGGCCGAGACAATCCGCGCAAAACTTAAGGAATAGCTATGTCCCTCCTGACGAGTGTGCAGTATTTTTGTGGGCGCAACAACATGCCCATACCCTCGTCAGTCATTGGGACAGGCGACACCAACCTTCTGCAAATCCTCCGGCTCTTTGAGGAAGAAGGCAACGACCTCGCGCTTCGGGGAATGTGGAATGTGCTGATGGTGGAAGCGACGCTCACCACTACGGCAACGCAGTCCCACGGGGCTATTACAACCCTGTGTCCCGCGTCCTTCCGCTACATCATCAACGATACCATTTGGGACAGGACACGGAAACAACCGATTTACCCTCTCGATGGGGCTGACTGGCAGGCGATCAACGCGACCGTTTCTGCCGCCCCGCCATATCGGTATCGACTCCGAGGCGGGAATTTACTCGTAACGCCGACCCCTTCTGCGGGACTCTCTTGGTATTGGGAGTACATGAGTCGCGCATGGATTATGAATGGCGCGAATCAGGTGCAGTATTTCGCTGCCGACACCGACACCATGCTCCTGCCGGAAGATTTGGTGGTAATGGGCGTCCGGTGGCGCTACAAGAAGGAAAAGGGCTTGGAGTACGCCGAGGACTTCAACACCTACGAAATTCAGGTAAAGCAGCAGTTGGCCGAAGAACAGCCACGAAAACACCTCACCATGAACCCCGGAAACTCCAATATGCCGGGTATCTATGTCTCTGCGGGTAGCTGGATTACGCCGTGAGAAGCCCGCTACTGAGCAAGGGACGGCGAACGCGCATCGCTAAAAGCGTGACCATGCCCGCCCCTCTCGGCGGCATGAATACGCGAGATTCGGTTCTGGCCCTCCCCAAACTCGATTCTCCGAGGCTTTCCAACATCTACCCACGGGAAGGCTATTTGGAAGTCAGGGGCGGGTTTTCGTCATTCTCGACAGGCTATGCGACCAAACCTGAAACCCTGATGACGTTTTCCAGTCTTGCCGGGGTGCAGACGCTTTTCGCCAATAACTACACCGGAATCTACGACATTACCGCTGGTGGGGCGATAGGGGCCGCAGTCATCGCTAGAACTGACGGGCGTAGTCAATGGACGATGTTTGGCGACGGAACCTCAAACTGGCTTTGCTCCTTCAACGGCGTCGACAAGCCCGCTTTCTACAACGGCGCGGCATGGACAGCGGTAGATGCGGTTTCCGTACCCGCAATTACCGGCGTTACGACGACCGGACTCATCGGGGCAATGTCCTACCAAGGACGACTTTTCCTGATTGAGAAGGACAAACTCAAGTTCTGGTATCTGCCACCTGGCGTTGTCGGCGGTGCCGCTACGGCTTTTGACCTCGCGGCGCAATGCTCTCGCGGCGGCTATTTGATGGCGGCAATGCCCTATACCTACGATGGCGGTTCAGGTTTGGATGACTTGGCCGTGTTCGTAACGAGCATGGGTGAGGCGATTGTGTACAAGGGAACCGATCCCGGCACAGCGGCAAATTGGGTCAAAGTCGGAACGTACTATATCGGAACGCCGATGGGCAGGCGGTGTTTAGCCAAGATGGGGGGTGATCTTCTAGTCTTGACGCAGACAGGGGTTGTGAAAATGTCGTCTGCGATGTCGGGAATTACCAACGATGCTCAATTCTACATTTCCGACAAAATACGACCAACTTTCATTCAGGACGTAAAGAGCTATAACTCGTTTTTCGGGTGGGAAATCATGGTCTATGCCCGCGAAGGGGCGTTAGTCGTCAATGTCCCAACAAGTGCGGCCTCCTTCAAGCAGTACATAATGAACACGACTACGGGCGCATGGTCGCAGTTTTCCAACTGGACAGGCTGCGCTTTTGGAACGCTCAACGGACAGCTTTACTATGCCAATCCAGTAGCGGCATATTCGGTCAATGTGGCATGGTCAGGCACGACCGATGCGGGAAATCCGATTTCCTCTGAAATCCGAACGGCTAACTATAGTTTTGGTTCAGGCAACAAAAAACAGTCAAAACTGGTACTTTTCAACACATCGGGAGCCGCTTCTGCAACGCTTCTGGCCTATGCCGACGGTCAATCCGTAGGGGCATCGGGTGATTGTACGTTCTCAGGAACGCAAAATATGCCTCGTTCCCTTGCGATCTATCCGGCGGTACAAATCGGCGTGTCTCTCGGGCTGGTGACGAGCGCAGCCTTTAAGCACTACGGCACAACCTTTACCTTTGAGGATGGCTCAATTCTATGATCTTTGCCATTGAGAAACTAAGCGACTGTTGGGATGAAATGGTCGCATTGGCAGAATCACATTGGAACGAAACACAGACCTACCGGCACAACCAGCCCTTCAAGCCCGAATTTGAGCGTTATAACGCCTACGCAAAGGCAGGATGGTACTTACCCTTTACCGCAAGGGTTGAGGGCCGTATGGTGGGCTATGGTGGCGTCTATGTTGTGCCTTCGATGCATACACAGGAACTAACCGCACAAGAGGACACATGGTTTCTCTTGCCGGAGTACCGCAAAGGCTGGAATGCGGTGAAATTCTTCAAATTTATGGAAAACGCTTGTCGAGAGGCCGGAGCCGCTGAAATCACCCTGACGATTCCAGAGGGAATAGGGACGGGGGTTATCTGCGAAAGGCTTGCATATCGCAAGGTTTCGGTGCAATATAACAAACAGTTAGGGCCGACAGCCAATCCATCATAACTAAGGATTGATATGTGCGCTCCAAGCCCCCAGCCCGCCCCTGACTATCGCGCCGCCGCAGCCGAACAGGGTGTTGCCAATCTTGAGGCCGCCCGCACCCAAGGTCGCATTAACAACCCCAATGTCGTTAGTCCCACGGGGACGCAGACGGTCACTTGGGATGGCGATACCCCTACCCTGACCCAAGCGTATAGCCCGCAAGAACAGGCAATATACGACCAAAACACGCAACTTCGCACCCGTCTTGGATCGCTCGGCAATCAGGGCGCTACGTCGCTTGGCGAAGTCATCGGCAAGAACCTTGACCTTTCGGGCCTTCCAAGCGCCCCCGGTAATGCCGATGCGAACCGTCAGAAGATCATGGCAGCAATGCTTTCCCGTTCCAATGAGGACATCGGAAACCAGCAAAGCACCAGAGAAGCCGAACTCGTTGCAGCGGGTATTCCGAGAGGCTCAGAAGCGTGGAACAAGGAAGCAACGCGTTTTGACCGTTCCCGCAATGACGCACGAAACCAAGCCGAATTGAGCGCAGGACAAGAAGCGCAGAGAAACTTCGGTATGGACACGACACTTCGCAAGGACGCTCTCGCGGAGTACCTTACCAGTCGTCAGACCCCGCTGAATGAAATTTCCGCGCTGATGAGTGGAAGTCAGGTCAACAACCAATTCGCCACACCAGGCTACGCGCAAAATACCAACGTCGCCCCCGCACCAACATTCGCTGGCGCACAAGCTCAAGGCGCGTGGGATCAGAATATGTATAACCAGCAAGTCGCCGGATCAAATGCGCTTATGGGCGGCATTGCAGGTATCGGTGCAGCGGCAATGGGCAATCCAGCCGGCCTATTTGCCTTTGGGAAACGATAATGCCTACTATCTACGACAACCCGATGTTCCAGTTGCAGCCGCAGGGTACGCCTCCCGCTGCTACGCCACCAGCCACGACCGCGCCGACCACGACGAATATCCCCCAAATCGGCACAGGCAACATCTTCGGGCCTGGTGGCGCTTTTGCTCCGGTGAACGGGAATCAGTACCAAGGGCCAGCTACAACCGCGCCGCCTACGACCAACCAGCCAAGTTCTACCGTACCCAACACCTTCGGGGCGGGTGGTGCTTTCGGAACCGTTGACCCCATTACCGGACTCACCCGTTCTTTTAACAGCCAAGGGCAAGCCTACGGTAATCTGCCTAGCAACAACACATTTGGGCCGGGTGGCCCGTTTGGTACGCCTTCGACTGGAAGCGGAAATCCCGCAGAAAACGACGGACAGGGCGCTACAGGCTACACCATGCCGGAAGCCGGAGTACCGCAAAAACAGCATCCGGTCGCAAGGGCATTGATGAACAAACAGAGCTACTTTAACCCCTCCACGGGCATGTTTAACTGGTAAATCATGGATCAAGACCTCTACGGATTGCAGGCATCGGGCATCGACCCCGAAATCGCCGCACAGATGTTGGGCTTGAAGCGCAGCCGTGGCGTTGCGGAAGCCCTGCTCAAACAATCAATGACACCCTTGAGTGCTGGCCCGACTCCGCAAGGCGGCTTCACGCCAAGGATTCATCCGTTGCAAGGCATCGCGCAGATCGTACAAGCCTACATGGCAAGAAAAGGGCTTGAGGATGCCGATACGACCGAGGCAGGACTTGGACGCAAAAACAGCGAAATAACGAGTGCAGCAGTAGACCAATACCAAAAGCTGCGCCAAGGTATGCCAGAGCAAGCGCCTACCACGCCAAACGATGACGAAGGCAATCCCATGCCGCCTGTTGCTGCGACTCCCGGTGATCCTCGCGCTGCGATTGCATTTGCACAGACGAAAAATGTACTCAAGGGCAATCCGCTTATCGGCGCAGACATCAAGGCGATGGAGAAGGCAAACGAGCCATATTCATTGCGTCAGGGCGAAATTCGCAACATCGGTACGCAAACGATTGCGCGTAATGAAGCCAAGATTCAGCCAATGTTTAAGACTATTGGGCTTGCTGGTAACAAGGAGCAGCAGTTTGTCAGCCAAGACGGGGGTAAAACTTGGAATCCAGAGGGGCAACCCACTGACAAATTCAACCCGCGTCCTGCGGCTATCGTCAATATCGACAACAAGGCGCAACTTGCGGGCGAAGTTGAAATGGCAAAAAAGGATGCCGATACGGTCAATACCCTGCGCCAATCAGGGATTGCTGCGGGGCATACTGAAAATGTAGTTAACCGCATGAAACGCGCTGTTGAGAGCGATAACACGACACATGGCATTGGCGCGGAAACGGTTGCAACGCTGCAAAACGTCGCAGTAACGCTAGGCGATAAGGACTTGGCTGCGCGGGCCAGCACCAATGAGCAATACATCGGTGACGTAGCAAACTTGGTCAGAGAGAAGATCAAGGCTCTTGGTTCCGGTACGGCTATTTCCAATACCGACTTGCTGTTTACCAAACAGTCCATGCCTGATCTGCTCAAGACGAAACAAGGTAAGCTCAAAATCTTTGACGCGATGCAGAAAGACCTCGCCTATATCAAGGAAGAAGCAGCCAGCGCAGATAAGCATTTCCGCACTAACAAAGGATCGCTTGGGGGATGGTCATACAAACCGCAGGGCCAAGATACCGGTTTCAAGATCGTTGAATAAATGCCAATCCACAAGGTACAAGCCCCCGATGGCAATATCATCAAGGTAGAAGCGCCAGAAGGCGCTGACCCTGCTGACATTATCGCGTTCGCCCAAAGCAACTACAAACCCAAAGAGGCACCAGTCAACACCGGATTGCAAGACGCCGCGAAGGAAACGGGCGTAGGGCAGTCTATGGCGATTGGTGCGGGGCGTAGCGCCGATAAGATGGTGCAGGGCATTCGTCAGGCATGGAATGAACTGGTATCGCAATATGGGCCGGATGGTGCCGCACAAGAGGCAAGACGAACTCTTGCGGGACTTGCAACGCAAGAACAGGACAAAAATAGAGCCTACGCACCACTCTCCGAAGAACATCCGTTCGCAACGGGAATAGGGGAAACAGCGCCGCTTCTAGGCATTCCAGGCGGGGCAAACATTCCCGTCCAAATGGGCATTGCCGCAGCGATGGGCGCGTCTAAGTATGGCTCTCCAACAGATCGTGTAAAAGAGGGTGTTCTCGATGCGGCTGGAACAGGTATTGGTTCCGTTGTTGGTAAGGTTCTCGGCAAGGCAATCGCTCCCGTAAATAGCAATGTCATCAATGAAACCCGTACCGGCGCGATGGATGCGATGGTTGAGCATGGGTATAAACCCCGCCTTTCGCAGGTTACTGGCTCGCCTAACATTGAGGCAGTGGAGCGTTGGGCATCAAACTCTCCCGGTGGGCGCGGGGTGCTTCGCGGGCATGAGGCTGCGAATGAAATTATTTTCAACAAAGTTGCCGCGAAGTCTATCGGCCAAGACGCTACAGAGTTATCCGACAAGGTTCTAGGGGCGGCTAAAACGGAGCTTGGCAAGGTATTTCAGGACATCAAATCGCTACCCGGCAAGCCGATTGAAATTGACGCGAATGTGGCGAACGCCGCAAATGAGATTTTGCGTGAACAGAATAAATTGCTACCCGCGCAACGCAACTCCGAACTTGTCAAGTTGGCGACTTCTGCCGAAAGAATGTCTGCGCTCAAGACTAAGATTGACGGAGAAGCCTACCAACTACAACGTTCGGCACTGTCTGATGCCGTAGATTCGTCTGATGGTATGGTGCGAAACCAGTATCGGAAACTGCTTACCGCATTAGATGATGCCGCAGAGCAATCCTTGCAGAATACCGGAAACACAAAACTTGCTGCATCCTTGCGTGAAGTCAGACCCAAGTACGCCAATCTGAAAACGCTTGAAAAAGGCTCGATTGTAAAAGGCGGGGATGTCAGTCCGCAAAAGCTCGCTAGCAAGCCAACAAGAAATGAGCTTACCGATGTAGCCAATTTTGGTGATGCGTTTTCTGCGCTTCCAAAGCCATTCCCGACTCAATCTGCATTAGAGGCTGTGACAAATGCAATTCTGACTCCCGCCTCTTACATGGGCGCTTTAGCGACAACGAACCCACTACTTACGGCATACGCAAGGCATATCGGCGGCACGACGGGGGCTAGGGCTGTGGCAGAAGATGTCAACCGCGTTAGCCGCAGCGTAGTCGATGCTGCGGTGCAAAAGCGCCTGAACGACCTTCGGACAAATAGGTAAGAAAATGACCACACGCGGACAAATCGCAGGCGGTGTAGACAGTATCAACCTCGCTGGTTCAGGGGGTTCTAACCTTGTTGGCTTTCTGCAAGCGGGTACGGGTGCGGTTGCGCGAACGGTTCAAGGCAAAGAGCGCGACATTGTTTCAGTTAAGGACTTCGGCGCAACAGGCGATGGGGTTACAGATGATACGGCTGCGATACAGGCTGCTTTGGATGCAATGACCGCAGGTTCGGCGCTTTATTTTCCTCCTACAACTGGCAGCACGTTTTATCGAGTCACCGCTGCGTTAATGCTCCCAAAATTAAGCGGAATAACGCTATATGGCGCGGGGAAAAGAACTAGCCGGATCAGACAGGAAACCGCTGGTGTTGATTTACTAGACACTAATAACGTATGGGCTACCGCAACCAACGGTATCACCATACGCGATCTTTGGTTGGATGGAGCGAATGCCCCGCGTTACGGGATAAATTGGAAAGCCACCCTTCGCTCTCAGATTATAAATTGCCGCATTTCGAGTTTTAGTGCGGTAAACGGGGCAGGAATCCGTACCGATGATTCTTTTATTGTTGAGGTACGCGGCTGCGACATTGACTCTAATTATGAAGGAATATCTGACGGGGCAGGAGCCAATTCGCCACCTAATGCTTGGCAAATTGTAGATTGCAATTTTGAAAACGCCACAC
>OFQY01000578.1_pt1 | contig 13739 bp, 19 predicted proteins | sample 1542991 | NCBI WGS metagenome assembly OFQY01 (sample SAMN07774224, study PRJEB24372) | wastewater metagenome | isolation source: Exp Tend VB 10WW | collected 2016-02 | reverse complement strand
TGATTACTTCGCCGTCACTGACTACTACGATGGAGTGTTTGCAACGAATGTGCCGCTCAAGGTTTCGTTTCCTTAGTCGCGCTTAACCCCCACCAAACATCTTCCCGACTCGATATGCCACTTCATCGCCATTCAACCGCGGCGTGACTTGTAGCAGTCGCAATAGGTCGTCTAGTTGACTACTGAGAGCCCATTCAGCGCTCATCACGTCAGCGTCGTACAACTCAGGCTTGCATAGCCGACGCCATTTGAAGAGGGCGTCGTGGATGATCGCAGCGCCCTCGTGGCGTGCCTTGATTTCTTCCTCAGATGCTCTGGGAGGGGGTCCGACACTCTGTGGCTTGTCAGGGTCCTCGGGAATCCAAACAGCGGCGTTGGCGCGTTCTAGACCCTTTTTTTTACCGCGTTGGGACCAGCCCCGAAGACGTTGCGAGCAAGGCCCGCCAGAACGTGCCAAGCGCCACTGTAGCCGTTCTGTAGATTCTCGTAAGGCTCAGTACCAATCTTCGGCCACAGTGAGTGCTGCACCCACCAATTCGTTACGAAGTTGAACTGAGTCGTACCAGCGTCAGCGCCCTCGACTTCGCCAGCGCCTGAGATCATGTTGGCCATCTGCATCGCGTCAGGACAAGCCCAAACGCTGGCAAGTAGCAGGCCAGGGTGCGCCACGACGCGAATGCGGGTAGGATGGATGTTCTTGGTAGACTTCGCCTCTTCCTTGACGCTGCCGAGGTGCTTACGGGCATTGTCGAGCAACTGATCGTAAGCAGCGCGATCGATCGGTTCGTTCTCTTCATCGGTCGGATCGAGGCCAGCCAAGGTGATTCCGAGTTTGATCAGACTCTCGTGCGCGTTGTCGGTAAGGGTTAGCCAAGTGCCGGGGGTGTGAAGTGTGGGTTTCGCGGTATCGCTCATGGGGGGAAGGTAAGGGAGAGCAGATCGCTAAAAGGACGTTGACAAGTTGGAACAGATAGAATAGAGTGACTGGCAGAGGTAACGATCATGGCAAACACTGTGGATTTCATGTTCGATGGACGGCAGCACATGCGCCTGAATGCGGACGATGTGGGTATTGCTCGCCTCTTCCTAGAGGAAGGTGTTGAAAAGATGGCTCTTATCCGCCAGTTCCGAGAGAGTGGGTGGACGATAACTCAGGCCGTAGCCGTGGTGAATTGTGCCCTGCAGTTGATCCAGCAGGACTCTTAGCGCCCCCTACACCGTAACCGTACTCAGATTCCCCACATTGACGCCATCCAGCGGGCTGTATCCGTTCCAAATAATCAGAGGCACGTACAACGTGATCTTCGCCATGATCACGGCATTGCCCGCGCTTGACGATGTGTCGATGCCCGTCACGTTGCAACCCTGCAACTGAAACTGCTGCTGAGGGCTAGCAGGCTGTCCCGGGGCTGATTTCATCGCCACCTGAACGCCGATGTCAAAGATGGCGTCATAGATGCTGTTGCCATTGGGGCTGTTCGCCGCCAGCAGGGCCTGAAACACGGGTAGGGCGTTCAAGAAGATGCTGAAACTGCCACTCGCCTTGTACTCTCCAGTGGTCCGACCCATAGGGATAGGCGATGCGCCGCGAGCTTCTGCCACTTCACAGGTGTCGCTGAAAGCGATCTCGGAGAAGTCGGCAAACGCAGGCTGCCCACCTGCGCCGAAGGTCAGCACGATGTTGCTGTGCTGTGCCTGCTTGCGGTTGAACGTCGGCGGGATGCGGGTTACACTTGCGTTAGCCATGCGTTAAGGTAGCGCAACAGCGAGGGGGGTTGACTTCAGGACAGATATCTGCTAGAGTGTTTCAATGAACTTCAAGAACATTGCTCTTGGCGCGAATCCTACACCCGAGCAGTTAACGGTGCTTGACGACGTGATCTCTACTGAACTCGACAACGCTGGACTATGGCTCCGTCATTCCTACGCAATCCAGCGCGTCTCTGGCGAGGTTCTTTACGCTTGGGTGGCAGAGGTTGACCTGCCGTCTGGACCCGTTCGATTCACGAGGGCGTGGCGTTACTGGCGCGCCGAAGGCAAGATTCCTCTAGCGCTTGCGCAGAAGATGTATGCAAAGGAGGGGAATGGTATTCGTGCCGGTGGGCACGGCTACAACCAGCCGCCGGAAGAACACGTCGAGTACTACCTGTCCGACGGGCGAGCGATCACAACCTACGATTCCTTGAAGGAATTCGAGAAGTTCCAATCCTTGTGGGACAAGAACGCCCACGATCGAGCCGTCTACTTCTCAATCCCGAAGGGATGCGAGTATGTGACGATGTATCACATCGACTCACAGGAAGGATTGAGTAGGTTTGTGGAGGTACTGCTGGGGTCGGTTGAGTAGTCGGGAGGGATCAGCGACGACTCCGCTGCGCCATCTCTTAGATAGTCGTCGAGTACCCGATCTCTAGGATGATCTCTTCAATGGCCCGCAGAGGAACAATCGTCAACTGCGCCACGACCTGACCAGTCACAGCGAAGTTGGTGTTGCGCAGCACTCGCACCGCGAAGTTGGTGATGTGCTGGCGGTTGCCACCCATCAACCTGTTCCTGATCGCCTTGCCAATGTTGGCTTCGATGTTCTGCGCAGCCTGCTCGCTCAGTTCACCAGTCGTCGAGTCGGTCACTTGGTTGCTGTTGACAAACCGAATGATCTCATCGTAGCCAGTGCCCGCAGCGACGTTGGCAACGCGGCGGTTGGTGATGAACTCGTAATCATCGCCCTCGCTGGTGTAGACCAACCCCTGGCGGACGTAGATGCCGCTACGGCCCGGCCATGTGCGCAGGGTTACGAAGTTGCTGTTGTTGAGGTCCGCTAGGGTGTCCTCGGATTGCCACAGCGGCGGATCCGTCGCCAGCGCGTTGCGCACCAGCACACCGTTCATCGCGGTCTGGATGCCCTGGGTCGTCTCGCAGTCAACGTGCGAGGGCAGCTCACTGATGGGGCAGATGGTCAACCGAGAGATATAGGCGGTGCCGACACCCGAGCGATCGATCGTGCCGTACAGAGAATCAACGGTATTCGTCTCACCTGCGCTAACGCCCGTCCATTCACCAGTGGTCGGGTACGCTGCCTTGACCGCGGTCGCCCACGTCGATTCGCTCGTTGACCCCATGTAAGCAGCCTCGACAAGGAACGTCTTGAACTGCTTGCGAGTGTTCGCCCAATCGAGCGCGTAGGCTTCGGTGGTCGCGAGCGTGTTGCTGGTAGCACCCTCGCCAACCACATGCAGGAGACTGAAGGTGCTAAGGATGCTATCGTTGGCGCCGATGGCAGTCAGCGCCGCCTTTAGGTCGCTCAGCGCAACCGTGGGTGGAGTCGTCACAAGGCTGTACACATCGCCCGTCGCCATGCTGACGGGCAGTGTGAGGGGTCCGTTGATGCCAGCAAGGCCAGCGCCGCTGCCGGTCACGGTCGGAATGACCTTAGCCGTCGCCGTCGTGCTCGCCGCGATGAGCGCCAGCACGCCCGTTGCCGTGGTGGTCGTGGCGCTGTCAGCATCCGTCGCTAGGTACACGGTGATGATCTTGGAAATCGAGTCAACGCTGACGCTGCCGGACCCGCTCGCGGCGCCGTTGGAAGCGTGCGTAACGCTCCAACCTTCTTCCTTTGGGGTGTAGAGTACTCCGCCGTTAGGGGAGCCTGTAGCAGCCGCTGTGGCAATCAGGCCGGTGCCAGCGCCCACCGGGTAGGGGTAGAGCACCGCGCGGGCCGCAATCGCACCAGCGCTGCCGCTAGTCAGGATGAAGGTCGCAACATCGTTGGCGGTGCTCGTCAGCGTCGCGTTGGTTCCGTTGGCGAGGTTCGTAGCAGCGAAGGTGTCGCCAGGGGCCACAAGGATGTTAGCGCCCGTGCCAGCGGTCTTGATGACCACCGTGCCAGCGGTGACTGAGACGCCAGCGCCTACGAGGGCTTCCAGCGCGCCAACCGTAGTAACGCCGTCAACGTAGGTAAACGTCACAGCGTTGCCGATTGCACTGACGGCAGCGGCGCCGCCTGTGACGGTCCGCAGGGTCACAGAGTTGCCAGCAGTGCCGTTGACGTTCAACTCGAAGACGGTGTTGAAGTTTCCACCGAGGCTGAGGAATGCCTTGACGCCAGCGCTGTTCGTGGCACCAGTAACAGCGACGGCACCAGCGACAACAGCAACAGACAGCGCCTGAGAGTTCAGGGTGGGTACGATGTGCTGAATCGTCGCACCGCTGGTCAGGAAGGTGTACTCGATGTCGCCGGGAGTCGTCGCGCCCGCAACCCGCAGGGCACCGTACAGAGTCGCGCCGGGAGAGCCGCCCGTGAACGTTGCAGTCAGGCCCGTATCGAGCGGGGTACGCCCGCCTGCGTAGGTCTGGAGTTGCAGGATGCCGTCGCTAGGGATTGAAAGGGTGCGACTGAACGTGCGCCCGTTGTCGAGGCTGAGCTGAATCTTCGGCAGAGTGCCGCCGCTCACACCGATAACACCGCCGACGGTGCAGGTCATCTTCAGAGCATCGAAGCGATCGGCAGGGCCTGCCCACTGCGACGTGTAGGACTGAATGCCCACAGGGTCGATGTTTGAGGTAACGCTGATGACGCGAGCGACATCGCCCGTCGTCGAGACATCGCCAGCAGCAGAGATCGTCAGCGTCTCGACTGCGCTGTCGCCAGCCTCATTGATGTAGGTTACGGTCTGCGTATGTGCTACAGTGCCCGCGCCGCTGGTGACGGTCATTGGCAGCGGAACGCCAGGAGTCACCCACCCTGAAGTGATATTCAGGGCAGCAACAGGGGTGACTGCGGTGTGCAGTGTGTACTCGGTGTACCCGACAGTGCAGGAACCGACGGAGGCGCCAAGCGCCGCAGTCTTGGTGACTGCCGACTTAGTGCCGGGAGTGCCGGTGCAGCGCATGACATAGTGGATGCCTGAGTAGTCAGCCTGAAAGGCTGACGACCGGCTGAGCGGCCCGGCCTTGAAAGCAGCGCTGCCAGCACGGGTAGACACCCGTACAGGGGTGAGGTAAGGACCAGCGGCGGAAGGTCCCAACTTGAGGACGATCGCGTCTGCGGAATCAATGACGGGCCGCAGTTGCCCGTTGAGTAGACGGATAGAAGCGTTAGGGTTTGCAGCCATAGCGCTAAGGTAGCGGCGCGATGGTGGGGCGATAGCGGAGCAGGTCGGAGTTGGCTCGGCTACCTGCGCAACTCCTTCAGTGCTTCCTGCCACAACCGGGCATTCTCGGAGCGCTCCTCAGCAGTACCCGAGAACTTGGCAATGGTCCGACCATTCAGGACGATGTATGGACCATCCTTGGTCGGATCCTCTGCTGCCACGACTTCAAAGTTGAGGCGAACCGGGCAGAAGTCGCGGGGCCATTCTGCGACAGCGCCACCGGCGAAGCGATACTGTCGCATGTTGAGCGACGGATCAGTGCGGATCTTGAACTTGCCGAAGTTCGGATTCTTCACGCTTCGGATGATCTGCTTGCTAGGAATTCCGAAAAAAGACTTGATCTTGGCGAGAATCAAACCAAGAAACGTCCTCTTGGCAGTAAGAAGATACTCACCCCCGTAGCGCTGAACAGCGAGGTGGTACATTGCAGGATGAACATGCAGGACTTCGGTAACTTCAGTAGCCATTGTGCCTCCATGTTCAGAGTACCACGATCGCCACGAGTAGTCAAGCGCAGATCGCGACGATCGATCGGAGTTAGTTCAAAGCGGATCGCTTGCCAAGAGTAGGTGGTACAATCACACGACGTTCGCTGTACCTCGGTAGATGTCCATCGCGCTCACAGTAGACGCAGATGCGACCGAATAGCACACCGCTCGGTTTGCGGCACACATCGCAACAGTTGCCGCTGGGAGTCGCGCGCGTATCTAACTGCGGCGTATCTAACTGAACAACCTTATCGACCGTGGTCGCAGGATCTGAGGGCATGTAGGCGTATCTCCGTTTCTTGGATCGATAGGGTCCAGTAACCACGACAGGACTAGCAGGCGCCTGCAAATGTGAGGCGCGAGCGTCACACCTGAGTCGCTGGCGTCAGTGGACGTGGCTTGCCGACAACCCAGCCGTCAGCATTGAGCACGCCACCGACAAATCCGGTAAGGGTGCGCTCATGTTTCCAAGCAGTCGCCGCAGACAGTCCGCGCCCGAGATCCTTGGCAGCACCGCTTACAAACCATTGCTCCTTACCGTCACCTACAAAGCATGACACAGGCATGCCGAGTTCATAGGCACGATCGATCGCACTGAGCAGCGAGTCCTGAGCGATTGTTTCGATTTCCTTGAGACGAGAATCTTGCATTGGAACCTCCGCTTTAGGGTAGTTAGAAGTCGCTGAGAAACCATCGAACCGTCCAGACCACCGCTGTCCAGTACATCAGGCAAGTCTCGCACCAACCATCGCTGACTTCGCGACTTGCCTTCCGAGCGGCGGCGAACCAATCTACTCCGCTCATGATCACGGCAACCGCCCCGGTGGATTCCCTGTACCTGCTGGCAGCAAGTCGCTGTACGAAGTCGTCAGCCCCGTTGCGCTGACGCTGCGCTGACCTTCCCAAGTAACAATCGCGATCACGAAGTTCACGTTGAGAACGTAGTGCAGTCCCATGCTAGCCTTCTCGTCAGTCGCCCAACCGCCCGTGGGCGTGTTGTAAGCGTTGTTGAGACCTGTCGTGCCTTGAAACACTCGGTAGATCGCTCCCATCAGGCAACTCACGAGTTGCCGAGTGTCGCCGTAGTCGAGACCCCAGACGTGCGCTCGCCACGGCATGAGCCACGTTTGGAACACACTCGGCACGACTTGCCCACCCATCTGCGTGTAAGCTGGATGCCCCGGCGTTCCTAGTCCATTTGGCTCTAACTGTCCCATGCCGGGGACCCATGGCCACGGGGATACAGGCCCGCCGCTCTCAGGTTGCGCTGTGCCGTCGATGAGAGGCCCTGCCGCATCCTCTGGACCTGCCGACTCCTCGCCTTCGCCCGGCGGCTCCCAGACAATGCGCTGAGGCGGCGGCGATTGCAGGAAGACTTCGGGCGCACCGATGAAGTAACTGCCGCTGCTGATGGTGTCGCCAGCGCGAGGATCCGCAAGCGGCGCACCACCCGGCGATGTCGCGCGGCCACGAACCCAGCCGATGGGGTCGATACAGGGGATGAAGGCAGGCGTCGATGGTGAGCCATGCTGCTGCGCTTGCCAGATGATGCGGGGATGGATGTCTTGCAGCGTTCCCATCACCCGATCGATCGCCTGAATCTCAGGCGACTCCGCGATCAGAGCAATCGTCTGCGGGTTAGACGAGTCGGGAGGGATAGGCAGGCCGGGAGGGGGGTTAGACATGGTTAGACGGTAGCATCGACTGGACTGCCGACCCTCTCGTCCTCATGGCCACCATCGGGATTACCAAGCGAGATCTTGAACGACACTTCGCGACCATCGAAGGTTGGATCTTCCCACAGCGCCAGCGAGATCTCTCGACGAGCACGAAGGAAAATGCATTCATATGGCTTGACCAAAACACACCTCACCCGTTGTCGCTAAACGCGACCTATACATCTACTCTAGCACAGCCTCAACCAAGAGTCAAGGGAGGCTGGCGATTATTTGCTCAGCGACGATCGATAGCGATCGCCTCTATTTACCTACCAAGCATTCCCGCTACCCCATCCACCGCCGCCACCATCAGGCGAACCTCCCCACGAAGGCAGGGTTGGACCAATGTAGCGAATCGGTTGATAGGGCTGCTCTGCAATCGCCAGAGCCTTGTCAGGCGTGATCTCGTGATCGCGAGTCAATCGCATCCATTCGTTGACAGCCTTCTCACGAGCCATGAGCGCTTGCACGTCGCTGTCTGTGTTGAAGCCTCGAATCTTAGCCAATCCGATGTAGGCAAGTTCACAATTCGCCCAGACTATCGAGAGGCTGAAACTCGCTAGCGGCAGCGTGAAGCGTTGGCCCAACCATTCGTTGATCTTGTTCGCGCCCAATCTCAGCCATTGCTCGACGACAGGAACGGCATACGATTGCGCGTCATCGACGGCAATGGAGAACGTAAACAGGTCTTGAGCAGAAGCGTAGGAGCCCGTCTCTGCCATCTGGGTACGGTACTCGATGCCGTTGACCCGGATACTAGCGGGAGTAGCGCCAGGGCTGCTAGACGTTGTGGGAGCGCTGTAGGACATAGCGTAAGGTAGCGGGGCGGCGATCGGTAGCAGGGGGCGGCGGTGATGGCTATGGTGGTACCAGGGGCAACGGTTAGTACGCAGATCCCACGCTCGCCACCTGCTGCCCCCCATCCCTTCCGCTGAGCCCTGCAAACCTCACTTCCGAGATACCCCATACACCCCTTAAATCCTTCGCCAGTTGCTCTACAATCAACGTTCTATATGCTTAACGTCTCCTAATACGTCCGGCGAATTATCGTCCAACCTAGAGCGTCCTGCGCAATGTGGTGTGAGCATATGCTACACGATCGCTCGCTGCCACCCTAACCCATGTAGTCAAATGTGCCATGATGTAATAATCCAATTCTCAAAAATTCTCTCCAAAACCTAGCACGTTGAATATTACATGTGCATAGAAAACTGATCATATAACTATTAACACCTAATCTATAACTTCTCTAGTAGAAAGTATAATAAAGTGGATTACAGAGGGTGAGGGTAGTTCAAAAACTGGATTATTTGAGCCAAAAAATTCCAGTTTCGTAGGGAAAGGTAGGATATTTTCGATGAAGAGAAATTAATTGAGGTCTTCATACTACATCGACGTACAAGCATGGAAGTGTCGTAGTCGGACCAATTATTGGTCGGGCCATTGGACGATATCAACAGCAGGTGAAGAAACGTTAATCGAAATCTTCATCGAATCTTAATTTGACAAGGGCGGGAAGAATAGTTATGATAGAAGGTTGGTGTACGGATTGCATACAGTTACGTACATGTATGTATGATGTTGGCGCTTGACTTTGTGAGGGCGATCGGCGATGATTAGTGCAAGAGAGCAAGCGTTGACTGAAGAGGCTGTCAGATGAAGAATTGGCCGGATCTCTTGGGGCTCACGTCAGAGGGCGGTAGGTACGTCGTGGTAGACCGACCGACGCCATCAACCCATTTAAAAATGGATCTCTCGCCAGGCGGCTGCGCCTGCAACCTCGTCAAGGTTCGCTCGCGCAGCCTACGCCCTGACGAGACCAAAGCCAACGGCGCAATCCTCGCTATGGCCCTCATGACGCTGATGAATGCCAAGCGCAAGGCGGCGGATCTCTGCGAGTTCAACCGCGGTACACCTTGCTGTCAGTTCATCGACGACAGTACCAATGGTCCGACCTTCTACCTGTACGAAGGCGGATATCAGGCGTCACTGCATCCAGCGTGGATCTGGCGACTACCGCGGTTTCAGTCGAGTGTGGGCTATGTGCGTCCTCTGTGGGAGATCATCTGCATGGAGATGGCCAGCAAGGATATTGTTGGCCTGCAAGATAATGCGGTGCCAGCGACGATAGATCGGCGGGCAAATGGGAAGTAAAAGGAGCAACCTGAAGATGAGCGTCAACCCTCCCATTCGTAGCTTCGCTCTCGATAACCTGCTGTTGTTCGCACTTGGTAGGCTGCCAGCGCTGCCGAGCAGGCTGAGGTAACAAGCAAGCGATCAGCCTAGCGCTACCTTATATGGGGTAGTTTATCCTGAGTTGACTCTGCGATCGATCCGAGGTATGCTATCCCTATGCGCATCGTAGTCACGGGGCATCGTCCTCCTAAAATCGGCGGATATGATTGGAACAACCCACTTCGCACACACCTACGTCAGCGCCTGCGAACACTACTCGTCGCTCTCGCTGCTGACGCTTGGTTGAAGGGCTCAACCGCTGCTGAGCGCTCTGTAGAACTAATCTCGGGCGGTGCGCTAGGGTGGGACCAGGATTGTGCTGGGGTTGCCTACCGTGTAGGCATTCCGTACACTCTGTACGTGCCATTCATCGGTCAAGAGTCACGCTGGCCTAAGCAGAGTCGTGACGTGTATGCAGAGGTAGTGAAACGTGCTAGCAAAGTGGTGCTGTGTCACAATGACAGACCACAGAGCGACGGGCATGCAGGACGGCTACTGCTAGAGCGCAACAAGAGGATGGTAGACGATTTCTACACAGACTACCTCATATGTTGCTGGGATGGTTCTAACGGCGGCACGTCGCACTGCGTTCGCTACGCGACGCCAAAGGTCGGACGAGTGATCAACCTGCTTGGCTGCGACTCCAGAGGCCAGCGCATCGAGCCTGACTGTCGCAATCAGTACGACGCCGAGCGGCAACGTGCTGCGAAGGATGGGGTTGTGTGCGTATGAATGGTTGTGTGAGTACGGTTGCGTGCGAATACATGCCGATCATCGCCGACTCCCCTTGACTCCGCTCGATCGATCGTGTAGTATCGTACTCAGTGAGATTCTACCCCTCAAAGACCCATGACAGACTCAATCGGCGCCCATTCGCGCCAGAACTGATCACGGGCACTGCGATGTCAAATCCGCATTATTCTTGCGTTTCTTTCGATCCCGGAATTGAAGTCATTGAGGACAGCGGCGCTTTTCAGGAGAGGGACATGCTCAATCGATTGCGCCCAAGTCAAGCTCTTGACCGACAACTGCGGCATAGAGACACGATCGGCAAGAGGTCGGGCCACCATTTCAATTTCAAGGGCGTCGTCACCTATGATATGCTTGTGGGTGTCGATGAGGCCATCGTCGATGGTGAGCGAGTCAAACGACGCGGCACACCAGAGACAGCGCGCGAGGCGGTTAAGCAGACCATCCTGAGCGCCGAATACTACGCGGCGAACCGAGGTCGCATAGGGTGCCCAATCTTCTTCTCCGCACAGGGCGCTAGTCCTGTTCAATACGCCCTCTGCGCGCAGAAGTTGATCGCCATGATGCAACCACAAGACACGTTCGCTTTTGGCGGGTTCTGCATCCTCGGCATGCAGCGATCGTTGCTACCGACGTTCGAGCGAACGCTTGATTTCGTGCTTCCTACGCTTGCCCGCAATGGGCATAAGCGCGCTCATCTGCTGGGCATCTGCTGGGCAAAAGCGCTTGAAGTTGCCAACGCAAAAGCTACACCGTTGGGCATCGAGATCTCTACGGACTCTTCTTCTATCGAAGTCAATTCGATCATGGGCAAGATCTGGACGAAAGAGAAGTGGATCAAGGTGTGGAACAAGGAACACAAGGAACAGGCAGACGGGTCACACACTGATGGCCCTGATGGCTCATATCATCCTGTTGACTTGACGATGAGTAATCTGAAGAAGTTTAATGATTGGATTAGGGGATTTTAGATTCATGAGAACGACCACGTATCCGGTAGCAGAGATCTTCTACTCAATTCAAGGCGAAGGGCGCTGGACCGGGCGACCCATGGTATTCCTGCGCTTGGCAGGGTGCAGCGTTCGCGGTTGCCACATCAGAGACGTTTGCGACACAGATTGGAGTCACGGCAAGGCGACAAGTTTGGATGGCATTGCAGCGCAACTGGAAGCGTTTCCGAAGAGTGTTCCCGTCAGCATCACTGGTGGGGAACCCACGGATCACAATCTCACTCCCCTGATGGCTCTCCTGAAGGGCCGCGAGATCCACATGGAAACCTCTGGCGTGCGCGAGGTCGGTTATGATCTCGATTGGCTTACGGTGTCGCCAAAGACCGTCGGCTACAAGCAGAGGATTGGAGGCGCTCTCAAGATCGTGGTGCGCCCAGAATGGGCGTGGGTAGAGATCGAAGCGCTGGAGAAGGATTCGCAGTTCTCCTACAAGTACCTACAGCCCATGACAAGCGGTTCGCTGCCTCTAAATACTGCGCAGGTTATCGGGATGGTTCTGGAAAGGCCAGAATGGAACCTGTCAACGCAGGCGCACAGGGTTTGGAAGTTGAGGTAGGGTTTGGAAGTTGAGGTAGCACGGGCAATCCAGATGCGTGATGGAGTAAACATATGATCTGCACCCTCTCGAAAGAGTACGCATTCTCTGCTGCGCACAGGTTGATCATGGTTCATGAAGGTCATCCATGCGGCAGATTGCATGGGCACAACTACACTGTGATTGTAAGTGTGCGCGGCGTTGTCGGACCAGATGGTTTCGTGATGGATTACCACGCGATCGATCGCGTGGTCAAGCCAATCATCGAAGGATTGGATCACAGCAACCTCAACGACACTCTACCAAACAGCACATCTGAGTTGCTATGCGGGTATCTGTGGGATAGACTGTCGATGTTGCCGCTGCATGAAATAGAAGTTAGAGAAACGCCCAAAACATCTTGCAAGTACCGTGGGAATGAGGTGAGCGCGGTAGGAGCGATGAGCGGAGAAGTGGGATGAGCGATAAACTTCGCAATGCGATCGTACTCCTATCGGGGGGTCTGGACTCGTCAACCGTGCTTGCTATGGCTGCCGAGGGAGGGCGCAAATGCCTAGCGCTTTCGTTTCGCTATGGTCAAAGACACGCAATCGAGTTGCATTATGCCGCGCTGCAAGCAAAGCGATGGGATGCAGAGCACCTTGTATTGGATATCCCGACCATTCCAGGATCATCCTTGACTGATGGCACAGTACAAACCACAACTTCGGTTATCCCGCAATCCTATGTACCAGCACGTAACACCGTCTTTTTGTCCATTGCGTTAGGGTTGGCAGAGATTCACAATGCTGACATCTGGGTAGGTATCAATGCGGTTGACTACAGTGGATACCCGGATTGCAGACCAGAATACGTTGATGCGTTTCAGCGCATGGCAGACCTAGCTACTCGCGCTGGTATCGAAGGTCACGGGCCGAAGTTGATCGCTCCCCTACTACACCTCAACAAGGTCGAAATCATCTCAAGAGGGTTGGCGCTAGGCGTTGACTACGGGTTGACCAGCAGTTGTTACGCTCCGATTGAAGGGGTTGCTTGTCGCGCCTGCGATTCGTGCGTAATTAGGGATCGTGCGTTCAGGCTGATCAGTGAGCGATAAGCATGCGCTGGGGAGTAAGCATACACTCTACGCCCGCTATTGGCACCATGACAGACACGAAATCATTGTCATGGATGTGGGTGTAGGTGTAGGATCGCCGGGCAACAAATGGAAGCGTACGTGCCAGCCATTGAAGGATGGTCGCTGGGCATGGATGCTGACGCTGCCGCCGCAAGAGGCGCCAGCGAGCGACGACGCGATAGTGGTTGACTTCGGACAATCGATCTGATACGCTTCCTACATGTCGAAACACTGCATGGTCGCTGGCAAGTGCAAGCATTGCAACGCTGTCTATGGCGAGGGCTACACCAAGGATGGATGCAATCCTCATGCCAAGCATGGCGAACTGCGCTTGGTGACAGTCTACAGCGCTCGCGAGGCGCTTGATAAGACAGAGGATCGCGGCGGTAGTAGGCATCTTGGGTATTTCTTGCGACTCGAAGATGCCATTGTGGTCAGCAAGGGCAAGGGTGCGATGGGGTATGACACGACCCCGAGCAAGCACCAGATGGCGACGACTGATGGCATCACGGGTTACATTGTCTCGGGCTCTGACAAGATCCGTGCCAACACTAGCGCCGCGGAAGCCAAGCGAAATCTTGCGCTTAACAAGCTCAGCGATGATGAATTGGAGGCGCTAGGACTGACTCGCGGCAGTTGACAACCGACGATCGATCGTGCAGATGATTGGTCGGGAGAGTGCAACTTGTGCGCCTAACTTACACCGCCGGTGGCAACCCTAGCTCCCACTGTAGCA
>OFQY01000573.1_pt1 | contig 13823 bp, 16 predicted proteins | sample 1542991 | NCBI WGS metagenome assembly OFQY01 (sample SAMN07774224, study PRJEB24372) | wastewater metagenome | isolation source: Exp Tend VB 10WW | collected 2016-02 | reverse complement strand
TCGGCTTGTAGACCAGCGGCGGGGGCTTCGGTACGGTCGCGCGCCTGACGAGGTGCAGGACGCGGTCGACGCGGACCCCCACGGCCTCGAGCATGTCGAGGTAAAAGCGCGCCTGGAAGTCGTCGCGCAGGTCGACGCCGTTGACCTCGTCGCGCAGGAGCGCGTCGCCAGCACCCTCCGGCCAGCGGTCGACGGTCTTGTGGTCCACGAGGCAGAGGCGGCCGCGCGGATCCACGAGCAGGGTGTCGCACCGCCCGTCGCCCCCGAACGCCACGCCCCCCGCAGTAAAGTCGGCACCGAGGCGGAGCTCCACCGCCGGCACCATCGCGCCGCCGAGTCCGAGCGGGACCACGGCAACCCGCCACCCTGCGGCAGCGAGCCACGCGTCGACCTCCTCGGCTGCGGCCGCGGCCTCCTCGCACACGTCGGCGGCGACGCGCACGGTCTTGCGCCACGCCAACTCATCCTCGGGCGCGATGCCCCGCTCAGCGAGGGCGGCTTGCGCGGCGTCGAAGTGATGCGGGCCCCGGTGGAAGCTTCCGAGCGTCTCGGGGTGCTCGCGGAGAGCGCGCTCGGACAGGAGCGCCGCGATCGCCGCGTGGTAGGCAGTCCCCCACACGGTCCCGGGTTTTGCTTCCCCCTCCCGGCGCTGTAGTTTGCGCACTTCCCGCAGGTGCCACTGCCACGGGCAGCGGTGCAGGGTGCCCACACTCGACCCGTTCACACGGCGAAGCGTGGGCCCCGTGGCGAGGCGCAAGGTCGCGGGGCGGGGGTCGCCGCTCCCGGGGTCCGATCGTTCAATGGCGGGGCTCGTGGTGCGGTTCATCGGGGCTCCGGGTGGCCGAGGAGGGCGAGCCCCGCGGCGGTGAGGGTCAGGGGGGTCACGGCTTGGGCGAGGCGGCCCTGCCATCCGAGGTTCGTCCAGCGGGGGCGGTGCTCGCGGTGATCGAGGCAGACCGCGCGGCGGACGTGCGTGTTATCGTTCGGCGCGTGAACGAGCCCCGACGCCAGCATCCCGAGCGCGATCACGCGAGCGGCCGTGGTGCAGGTCAGGGCACGCTTACCTGAGCGCAGGTGTCCCCACACGTGGATGGCCAGCCCGGCTCGCTTGCCCGGTGGTCTCATCGCCAGGATGCGCCCGCGCGGCGAACGTACGTCGCCGGATTCCGGACACACGTGGTAGCCCTCGCCGAGATACATTCGCCCACGGGCGATGGGGATGGGTGGGACGGGGATCCAAGTCACCCGTCGATCGTCGCAAATGCCCGCAGCGGCGTCTAATCGGGGCGTAGGCGCAAACTCCAGTCACAGAGCAGTCCCACTCTACACACGCTGCACTCCGGTTCCACTCTCGTACGTCCTGTGATTCGGTGTCCGGCCCCACCCGCCCAGCACGCCACAGGCCGCCCCTTGACAGGCCCGGCGGAGGGTGCTAGCCTCCCCCCATCCTATGGAATATGATGGGAGGGGGAGTTGCGTCTAAAATTTGAACAAAAGAACGAGAGCAGCAGGAACAGCAGCAATGTTTGAAATGTTACTTTTGTCTTTTTATTTAGCCTCGTGTTAAGGGCCCTGGGGGCTCTTGTTTTTGGGACCCCACCCCTCACCGAATAACAGGACGCACCGCAATGGAACCGGAGTTGAGCGAGGGTGGACGGCGGCGGGTCTCGATTGGACGCCTCCCGCCGGACCTGCGACGATCGACCGGTGACTAGCCCAGCCCCGTCCCGCACCCAAAATCCCGCCCGTGATGCCGCCCGCCTCGCGCTGGAGACAGGCACCGCCGACCCGATGCTCGCCGCCTTCGCGGCAGCCTGCCGGACGATGCGGCACCGGGGCGCGACGCCTGAAGAAATCGCGCTCCTGCTCGGAACTGCGACCAAAGTCACGGATGTAAACGCCCACCTCGGGGCGCGGGATTACGCGTGGAAGGTCGGGGATCCGGGGGAGGCGCCGCCGGAGTCACCGCCGACCGTGCCGGAGATCGACGTGGACGATCTCTTCGGCGGCTCGCCTCAGGTGGCGCGCATGGCGCGGTGGGTGGCGGGCGAGGTCGTGTGTGGGCCCGACCTGCCGGTGATGACCATCCTCGCCATCTTCTCGGCGGCGGTCGCCGTCAAAGCGATCGGTCACTGCGGCACATGGAAGAACCCGCCCAACCTGTTCCTTGCCGCGGAGGTGGCCAGCGGTGAGAACAAATCCCGGGTGCGCAAGGCGTGTCAGGGGGGCATGCTCACGAAGCACGCGAACGGCGCGGTAGCGAACTGGCACACCAGGCTCGCCGCCAAATCCGGCGGCCGGGTCGAAGAACTCGTGGTGGAGCGCAAGATCCGCGAGGACGAACTGCGCAAACTCAAGCGCGCCGCCGTGGTCGATGTCGTCCGCACCCGCGAACTCGGCGCGGAGATCCACCGGCTCAACAACGAGATCAAGGTCAAGCCCGTGCCCGTTCCGGGCTGGCTGCAGGTCGGCAAGATCACCAGCGCGCAGTACATGCGCGAAATGGAGATCGGCGGCTTCGTCGCATGTTTCCCGGATGAGGGCAAGGAGACGCTGTGGACCTTCGTCGGCGAGAACGGCAAAGGCGACATCGCGCCCCTGCTGTGCGGGTTCACGGGCGAACAGTACGCGAACTCGACGGTCGGGGCCGAACAGCGCGGCGACCTGCACCGCTTCCCGGACTACCGCGCGACCGTGTGGCTGCCGTTGCAGCTCGGGGTCCTCACGCCCACGACGCCCGAGGACGCGCGCATGCTGGCCACGCTGGCCGACCGTGGGTTCCTCGCCCGGTTCCTGATCTCGCGCCCCCGCGCCGTCACGTCGGCCGAAGCCCCGGTCAGGCGCGCCCAGCACGCGGCGGCCTTCGCGGGGGTCGCCACGGATACGGAGATCGAGGGCCCCTACAAAACCCTCCTCGGCGCCCTGCTGTTCGCGCCCGGCGAGATCGCGGAGGACGGCGACGGGATCCCCGAGCGCCGCGCGGAGGAGGTCGAGGCCGACGAGCCCCACCCGCTCACGCCCGCCCGACCGTGGAAGTTCACGTACACGCCAACAGCCGAGGCGACCCTCCTCGCCTACCAGACCCGCACCCGGGACAGCGCGAAAAAGGGCGGCGCCTACGACGGCTCGATGGTGGCCGAGTTCGTCAGCCGCCTCGCTGACCACGCGCACCGCCTGGCGACGCTGCTCGCCATCATGCGCCGGGGCGGGATCGTCGGCGGGGGCTTCGTCGAAACGCAGGACGTGGAGCGCGCGATCCGGTTCCTGGACGGATACGCCCTGCCTCACACCCTCGCGGTGTACGCGCGGGCCACCTTCGCGCCGGTGGTGGACGACGCCGAGACCGTGCTGCGGATCGTGCGCTCCCACGGCGAACTGACCAAGCGCGAACTCCACGCCGCGCTCCCTTTGAACGGGCGTGCGTGGGACAAACTCAAGGGCGGCGACCGGCAGACCCGCCTCGACGTGGCGCTCGAGTCGCTGGAGCGCGGCGGCCGGGTCACGCTGCTGCCGATCGGTCGCGGGTCCGTGCTGGTGCGCTACGTGGGCCAGTGACCCGATTAGACACCATCGCCACGGAAGGCAATGATCGGGGGCATGCAAGACATCACGAGCCTTACGGAGTGCGACGCGATCGTGGAGGCCAGCAGCGAGGAAATGTTCGGCTTGTGGGCGCGTTACGCCCACAACTCGGGTTATGTGTACGCCGCCAAGCCGGGGCTCAAGCGGCAATGGCAAGAGCAAAGCATGGGGTTTTGGCGCGAGATCGGCAAAGTCACCAATCGTCCGATCTGTGTCTCCGTCGCCTTCGCGGTCATCGATGGGCAGCGCCTCGCGTTCGTCAATGGCTGCTCGCAACTGGTGGATCGCAAAATGATCCGTGATTGGATCGACGGACAGAAGCGTGACGATGCCGTAGTGACGAATGCCGCCAACTTCCACCACGCTTTCGCGCGGCGTCCGCCGGTGGCCAAGTGACCCTCCCCACCGCCCACCAGTCCTACTCAATGGCGCGCCACCTCGCGCGCGCCCTCGGGGTCAACGTGATCCCGTGCGAGGTCACGACCCGCAAGCCGCTGGTGCAGTGGGCCCGCTGGCACTCGCCGGGGTCGCCGCGCATCACGGAGGCGGAGCACGCCTACCACGCCTCCCTCGCCGCCGAGCGTGAGCGCCGGGGCGTCCCGACCTCGTGGGCCCTCCTGCCCGGGTCGGGGCGCCTCGTGGGCCTGGACGTGGACGACGCGGCGCAGGTGGAGCGCCTGCTCGAGATCCACGGCGAGACCCCGCTCGTGGTCCGCAGCCCCACCGCCGGCCGCGCACACTTGTGGTACCGCTCCCCGTTCGGCGTCGACCTCGGGTGCGTGTCGCAGGAGGCGCTGCCGGGGTACGCGGTCAAGGCGCGCGGCGGGATGATCCACGCCCCCGGGTCCATCCACCGCGGCGGCCGGGGCTGGTATCGCGCCTCCCTGCCGGTGAGCGAGTGGACGGCCGACCTCGGGGACCGCCTGCCGGTGCTGGACCTCGCCGCCGTGGACGCCGACCGGGTAGGGCGCCTCGACTTCGACGCGTTCGGCAATGTGCCCGAGTCGTGGGCCGACGAGACGGAGGCCGACCGGCGCGGGCGCGCTTGGCTGGCGCAGGCCGAGCACGTGATGGGCGGGCGCGAGGGCAAGACCTTCCACGCGGCCATGACCCTCGGCGACTTCGGGGTCCGCGTGGAACTGGCCGAGCGCCTCATCGTCGCATGGGACGCGGCAGGCCCGAACCCGCGCGGCGCGGTCGACACGTGCGAAACTGTACGTAGGGCCTACGCGTCGCGCCGCCTCCCGCCCGGCTGCCGGCGCACGGTCGCGGGGGACCTCGACGCCGACGCCCTGCTCGCCGACCTGCGCGGCCCGATCTCGCCCGAGGCCGTCGCGGCGCTGGAGAGCGCGTGCGCCGCGTGGTCCAGCCCCGATTAGACCTCCCTCCCGTGCCGGGCGACGATCGGGCATGCGACGGCGAATAATGTGCGTGTTGGAGCGGACCCTCGGGGACGGCATCGGGCCCCGGACCCCTGTTGGAGGATTTGCCACAGGACCGAATGGCACTCGGAACAAGGACGATTCCGCGTTCGGCAACCGAGGGCCGGGCGGTGGTCCGGCCTACTTCTGGCGTGCCGAGGATGGTAGCGGCGGGTGGTCTGACGGTGTTCCGTCCGTAAAGTGCGGGCAGTGGACCGCGTCCAGCCCCGATTAGACGCCGATCAGAAGGCGGGCGACGATCAAGGCATGACCGTTGCCACCGTCCCATCACCCACCTCCCTCCTCCTGCGCACATGTGGCGCGGGCTTCACCGCACACGGCGGATTCGTGTGGTCGTCCACCGTGGGCGCGACGGTGCGCCCCGTGCGGTGGGACCCCGCCGCGGTGTGTGGTGACGGCCTCCACGGCTTTCTGCACGGGGAGGGCAGTGGTGACTTTGCCGACTGGTCTGAGTCGGCCGAGTGGCTCGTAATCGAGACGCCGACGGCGGACATCGTGCACCTCGACGGCAAGGTGAAATGTCCCGTGACCACTGTCGCCCATGTGGGGCAGGGCGCGACGGCGTTTGACCGTCGCCTTGACGCAATCGCCTTTCTCGTCTCTCGGGGTCAGTGCGGTATGGGCTGCGTCGGGCGGGTGCTCACGGGCGGCAACGGCTCCACGCTCACGGGCGGCGACCGCTCCACGCTCACGGGCCAGTGGTGGGACGGTGCGCAGGGGCGTTATCGTCGTCGGCTGTTCACCGTCGGTGAGAACGGCATCCTGCCGAACGTGGCTTATCGGATGGACGCTGCGGGCATGCTGGTGTGCGTGTGACCACGCCCCGATTAGACCCCACCTCCGCGACGGGCGACGATCGGGGAATGCGCGACCCCTTTGTCCGAGTCTCCCGATACCTCACGGATACCTGTCTCGTGGCCCTGCGCCGCGACCACCCGCTCCCGTGGTACATGGGGCCCGTGCGGTGGTGGACGGAGACCGCCGAGAACGTGGTCGCCACCGTGTGCGTCCTCGGGGCGACCGAGTGCCTCCTCGGGCTGTTTGCGCTGCACACCCTCACCGGGACCGTCCTCGCGGCGATCAGCGTCACGGGTGCGGTGTTCCTGCTGCTGCTACTGACCGCGCTCGAGTTGACCATGCCGGATACGCTCATGCGGTGGATCGACGGCGAGCCGCCCTGCTGTGCGTGGGCGCTGCACGCCGCCCGCTGCAACCTCGCGCACCACCTCGCCCTCGCGCTGGCGGTCGGCCTCGCGCTGCTGCTGCTCGCGCTGTGCGGTGGGCTCGCGCTGCTGGGCGCGCTGGTCGTCTAGTCGGCCCCGGCCCCGCGCGCCTCACGGAGGAGGCGCTCGACGGCGTTGCGCATCGCCAGCGCCTTGACCCCCCACTCGGCCATTTCCTGCCGCTGGGCCGGTGACAGGCGCTCGATGGCCACCTCGTCGAGACCGCCCCCCTCGTCCAGCGTTGTACCCTCCGGACCCCGTGGACCCCACGCCTCGCCGCCCTCGACCGGCAGCAGGGCCTTGCACGCCGAGACCGCGTCCTTGCCGCCCTTATCGATCGCGCGCTGCACCAGGGCGCCCGCGACCTGTGCGATCGTCATGCGCGATTCGTTCCACAAGGCGAGCCACGCGGCCTCAGCCTCGGGCACCTCCGTGCCGGCCTCGATCGCCGAATCGGCCGCGTCGCGCCAGCGCACGTCCTCGGCCCGCTGCACCCCCGCGATCCCGATCGCCGTCTCCCACGGGCACCTCGCCTCGAGGTACTTCCGCACCGCCGCCAAGACCTGCGGGGTCGGCGAGCGGCGGGCTTGTTTCGTCGGGCGCACCCCGCGAGGCTAAGGCAGGGCCCGATTAGACGCCACTTCGAGGGCGGGCGACGATCGGGTGGATGATCCACCCCGACGCCGAACTCACCGCCTCCGTCAACGACCTCCTGCGCACCGAGCCCCGCCTGCTCGCCGCCGCCCCGCTCGTGGGCAAGGTCGCCGCCCTCTACCGTGACCCGAAGCCCGAGGCCGCGCCCCCGAAGGCCGGCAAGATGTCCCCGCCCCGCGTGGACGCCGACGGCACCACGACCGTCACCTTCACCGCGGCGGACCTGCAAACGTTAAAGGTCGCGGTCGAGTCGTCGGGCGAGGTGACGGGGAAACCGCCCGGCCCGGCAGCCATCCCCTCCCCGTGGCATGGGGTCGTCGTGGTGGCGAAGGCCGACGGCCTGGCCAAGTTCCCGCTGGACTTCTGGCCCGAGGTGCCTGAGGACCTGCGCCGCGAGGAGTCCGGCGTGCTCACCCGCGACGCAGCGCTGGCCGAAATGAACGGCGGTCCGATCTTGGCCAAGGTCACGATCGACGGGACCTTGTGGGAGCGCCTCGATGGTGCCGGTCAGCGCGCCGCCCTCGTCGCCGCCCTCCGTGGCCTGCGCCACAAGACCCGCGCCAGCGACGACGCCGACCTCGCGGTGATCGAGAGGCCGCCGATCCGCACGTGGCCCGACACCGTGGACGAGGCCGCGGAGGTGATGGTGCAACTCGGCCCCGACGGCGCGGAGGGTGCGGCCCTGATCGGCGCGCTCGCGCTGGGCGGTCTCGGCGACGCGCTCGGCGAGGCGGTGGCCGCGTTCAAGCGCCGGCTCGATGCGGGGCAGGACATGCGCTCCTGGTACAGCGACCTCGCCGACCTGCAGTCGGAGCTCGACGCCGTCGTGGTCCGCGTCGCCCGGCAGTGTGACACCCCCGCGCGCGACATGGACGCCGCGCACCCGCCGATTCGGAGCGCGGCGTGAGGGCCGTCGACGCCGAAGCGCTGCGCACCGCCCCCCGCGTCCTCATGGTCGGCGAGGCTCCGCCGGCCAGCGGCCTCGGCCCGCTCAGCGCCTTCGACTGCGCCTCGGGCTGGGGGCTCGCACGCCTCGATCCGCACCACCCCGATCGGGACCTCGGGCCGACCGGCAAGCGTGCGATCCTCGAGGACGTACTCGGTATGTTCGATCGCGTCAACCTACTGGACCATCCCACCGGCCGGCGCGAACGCGGCAGGGCCGGCGACATGTGGCCGGAGATCGAGGCACGCAACGCCGCACGGGAGGCGCTGCCCACCCTCGCCGGCCGCCGGGTCGCGCTGATGGGCCGACGCGTGGCGAAGTCGCTCGCGCAGGCGGGCGGCGGGCCGTGGCGCGGCGTCGAGTGCCTACCGGTGGGCCGTTGGCTGACGATGGGTGGGCTCGGGGAACCGGCCGAGGTGTGCGTCCTGCACCACCCCAGCCCGACGAACCGCGAACTCAATCCGGGCACGCCGGGGCGCGACGCGATGGCCCGCTGGCTCGCGGCGGAACGGGCCCGTCTCGAAGCCGAGGCCGCGTGGATGCGCTTGGACGCGACGACGGCGTATCGCTACGCCGACGGGGCCTTCATCGACACCACGACCGGCAGCCCCCGCACGGTCGACGCAACCACGGCCCTGCCCGAGTGGCGCGCCCGCGTGCTCCGCGAGATCGCGGTGAACTGCTGCGGGCAGGGCCGGTTCACGGGCCGGGGCATGAGCGTCACGGCGCACCACCTGCTCGTCGCCGACCTGACCGATGCACTGATCGAGGCCGGCCCCGCGACGTATGGACTCAAGGCCCGCGCCCGCGCTCGTGTCGAGGCCCTCACCCACGACTGCCGCGAGGGGCTCACCCACGACTTGACCTCGCCGCTCAAGCGCCGACACCCCACCTACCGGGCCGACGAGCGCTCCGCCGCGGCAGCCGTCGACCGCTTGCTCGGCTTGCGCCCCACCTCGCCCGACCTCGCCGCTGTGGTCCACCGCGCCGACGTGCTGGTGCGGGAGGTCGAGTCGCTGGTGCTGTGGGGCGCCCGCCTCGAAGATGCGGCGTGGCCGGACCACCTGCTCGGGTGCGTGACGACGTGGGCGCCGCGGGTCCAGGAATACGCGTCGGCGGGCCCACCGGCCGCCGTGCCGCGCGCGTGGTCCGAGCGACTGGCGCGAGCGCTCGCCGTCCTCGACTCGGACCTGGCCCCGTGGCTTGCCTCGCCCTGATTAGACGCCATCGCCACGGAGGGCGACCATGGTGGAATGAAATCGACGACGGTTCCGATCTTCCCTCACATGGTCAAGCGCGGTGACTATCTGCGCATCGCCAAGCCCGGTGAACAACCGGTCGACGAGCGGGTGGTGTCCGTCCGGCAGGTGCCGGATGCCCGTGTGCGAGTGAACACGATCACCGAACAGGGGAAGCGGGTCAGTAGGACGCACGAGGCGCAGACGTGCCTGCGCCTCGTGGTCTCCGAGCCGGTGGTGGGTCTGCTACGCGACCACGTCTATAAACACGCCAACGCCCCGGAGGGAGTGTTCCTGACCGACGAGGTCGGCGATGTCGCGTGGCGGTGTGGACAGGTCGGCGCGTGGCTGCGTATCGACGGGCGGTGGCGCGATGCGTCGGTGTTCTGGGGGTGGGACTCGGAGCGGCGGACGTGGCAGGCGGCGTCGGCGTCGCCCGAGCAGAAGCAGGAGGGGGATCAGGAACGCCCCGATTAGACCTGCCCCGGAGGACAGGCGACGATCACAGGATGCGCCTCGCCTCCCCGCCCCTCGCTCACCCGCTCAAGTGGGTCGGCTCCCACGCCCGCCTCGCCCCCGTCATCCTCGCCACCGCCGACGAAGCGATGGGCGGGCGCACCCCCACCGCGATCGTTGACCCCACGGTCGGCGGTGGGGGCCTGCTGATCCACGCGGCGAACCGCTGGCCCGATGCGCCCCTCCTGCTCGCCGACACGTGCGAGCCCCTCGCACGCCTGTGGCTGGACCTGTCCACCGCGGCCGGCGCTGCAGAGGTTGAGAGGGTGGTCGCCGAGCATGATCGGCTGTGGGCGATGCCGGACATTGATCCACTGGCCGTTCGCACGTGGCGCCGCAAGTGGCACAAGATGCTGCGCGACCAGTGGAATCTCTACAGCAAGTACCTCGGCGACCTCATGGATCCCGAGATGACGCCGATCCACTCCGGCGAGTTCGCCGTCTTGCTGCGTGGGTCCTACAACGGCCTTTGCCGCTTCTCGGCCGGCGGCCAGTTCAATGCCCCCTGCTCGGCCCACCTCGCCGACAAGCCCGGCAAGCCCCTCTACACGCCCGGCACCTTCGCGGCCGTGGGCGTCGACTTCGAGCGGCGCGGCGCCATCGTGCGCCACGCCGACTACCGCGCCGCCCTCATCGAGTGGGCCCCGCGCCTCGCGGGCGCGCTGGTCTACATCGACCCGCCCTTCCCCGGCACCTTCACCGCCTACAGCCCCGGGTGCGTCGCGCCGCCGATCAGCGAGCTGGCCGAGGCGTGCGCGTGGGCCTCGCTGTGCGGCGCGACGGTCCTCGTCTCCCATCCGGCCGAGGGTGCCGACGAGTGGCGCCAGCGCCTCCCCGGGGCGACCGTGCGGGCCGACCTCACCCGCCGTGGTGCGATGGAGCCGACCGCCGCGACCAAGAAGCGGAAGGACCGGCCCGAGTTGCTGCTCACCCTCCTGCCCGGCGTCGGCGCCGAGCCTCGCGCCCTCGCGCGTGCGGCCTGATTAGACGCCCCGCACGGGGCGGGCGATGATCGGGGAATGGCAATCGTCCTCCCGTTCACCGTCGCTGGCCTCTGCATCGCGGCCGGGGTCCATTACGTCGCCGCGCTGGCGATCGGCGCCTTCCTGCAGTGCTGCATCGGCAAGGCGCTGGAGTGACCCACCTCGCCGCCATCCTCGCAACCGAGCGCGCGCTCGTTCGCTGCGGCGTCCACCCGGCGACCGCGGCGGACGCGGCGCGATCGGCGTGGCTGGCGGCGTGGGAGCGGGCGGCGGGGCGCGAAGATGCGCCCGGCCTGCGCGGGTCGCCCCTCTACCTCGCCGCCCGCCGACTGTCCACCCTCGGGCGCGCTGGGGCGGCGCGCGCGACGGCGCCCCTGCCGTCCGTCGACGTGGCGCCCGAAGGTCGTGATCCCGCCGAAGCACTCGACGATTTGTTGGACGCGGCCTCCGCGGCGGGGAGATCGCCTCTCGAAATGTTGCGACGGGCCCGCGCAGCAGGTGCGTCGTTCGCCGACATCGGGGCCGCGTGTGGGGTCTCGGGGGAGACAGCGCGCGCATGGTGCGCAAACGCAGTAGAACCACGTTCGCAGGCTCGTGTCAAGCTATGCGCGTTCGTGGCCGGTTTGGGGGCTTGACGTTTCGGGGGCTGCAGGCCATACGATGAATGCACTTAGCGCGATTACGTGTGCACAAACGCAGACCGTATTCCTCCCGGGCGTCGGTTGACGTGGCGTGCGGGGTGGCGCACTGTTTGGACATGAACAGCGCTTCGGACCTCCTCACCTCGCCTGATACCCTCGCCAGCCCCGCCACCGGCCTCACCCTACCCGAGCACGCCAGCCTCGAGCGGCACATCGAGGGCCTCGTCGACGGCACCACCGCCCCACGCAAGCCCATCACCTACGCCGCCCCCAGCCCCGACCCCGTCATGGTCGACGCCCTGGCCGAGCGCGGTATCGACGATCTACTCGTCCTGTGCGCCCTCAAGCGCGCCGCCGGCCGGGCCCTGCGCGCGACCCGCGACCACCTCGGCGGGGGCGTGATCGGGTACGGCGCGGCGATGATGCTCCTGCTGCAACTCGAGGCCGATCCGGCGATGGACGACACGATCGACACCCTCGCCGACGCCCTACTCGCCCACGCTGGCAGCCTCGTCGCCGCGGTCCCCACGACCCCCAGCGCCGAGTCGCAGACGAGCTCGCGGATCGCCGCCGAGATCGACGCCCTGGACCTCGTGCCCGCCGACCTCACCCTGTCCCCGAAGGCACAGCACGTGGCCGAGGTGCTGGAGCTGGTCCCGCCCCGGCAGCCCCCGACCCCGCCCGCCGTCGCGCTCGCGGCCTGATTGGACCCCGCAAGCGAGGTAGGTGATTATGGCGGTATGACGGATCGAAACGCAGCGCTCGCCCGACTCCGCGAACTTCGCATCTTGGCGCGGACAGGTAGCTACGAGGAGGGGTACCTTGACGCCGTGGCCGACTACGCGCGGCACCTGACCGCGGCCGGTATCTTCCACGGCTGTACTCACGTGGCGGCGAGGGCGGCACCCCAGCGCGAAACGCACTGGACCGACTGCCCGAACTGCGGCGGGCAGTCCTCACCGTTCAATGATGACTGCACCGGCTATACGTGCTCGAAGTGCGGACGCGACCACTGGCCGACCGCGCCCCTCGCGGCCTGACCGCCGATCGTGTTAGGGTCCGCGCATGTCGATCGACGCGTGGATCCGCGAGCAATGCAGCGCCACCGTGGTCGGCCCTCGCCTCCGGGCCGAGGGCTGGACCATGACCGACGCCGAGGTCGAAGCCGTCCTCCTCGCCGCCGAGCCGACCCTCCCGCGCGAGGAAACGGCCGCCCGCCTCGCCGAGTGGGGCGAGGAGTTCGCGCGCAACGTGCTCCGGCTCGGGGGTCTGCACGTGGGCCGAGGTGAGCATGGCGACGAGTTCTGGGTAGCAGGCCCGCCCGGGGTTGCACGCGCGGAACTGACCCGGGTACCGCGCCGGCCCTGATTGGATCCCGCTGCGCCGACGAGGGACGATGGGGTATGAAGTCGTGGGGCCGCATTCCAGAAGACGCCGTGTGGTGGCGAGCGAGCGCCAAGTTGCCCGCCACCGTACAGCCGCCCGCCGCCAGTACGATCGGGGTCGACTTCTATCGGTACTTGCACCACCGCTTCGGGGAGTCCTGCGCCGCCAAGGAAGCCAGCAGGTATCCACGATGAAGACCCCACCCTTCGTCGAGACCGTCGACCTGTCCCCGCTCCGTGCTCGTGACCTCTTGAGTTACGGCGGACTGACCGAGGCCGTCCCCGCGCGCGTGGTCGAAATGACCGTGGAGCGCATCGAGTGCGACCGGCGCGAACTCGCTCGCCTCCGAGCGGCAAACGCCCACCTGGCCAAAGCCGCGCAGGAGCCCGGCCGGCGAGGACTGCGGGCGCGACTCAAGACGGCCGAGACCGAACTCGCACAAGCGCGGTGGGCGCTCCACGAGGCGAAGGCCGTGGGCAGCACCCGAGCCGTGATCACCGATGCGCGCTTCGAGACGGATCACAACGCCGTCCGCTTCGTGATCGCTGGCCGACGCACCGACCTGCTGCTGACGGAGGAAGACGTGACGATCCTCCGGGACGCACTCGACCGCGAGGACAGCGCCCGCACCGCCGAGATCGCCAGCCTCCAGGCCGACATCGCCCGCATGACCCGCGCCCGCTCCGAGGGTGAGACCCGTCTCGCCGCCGAGGTCGTCCGCCTCCGTGCGGAACTGCAACAGACGAGACCGCCCGACGACGGCAAGACCTGTATTTGCCCACGCTGAAACGGCGCGGATCGCGCACTTGGATAACCGTTCGGATAGATGACACGAAATCGCGCATCGCCCCGATTAGACCTCCTCGGCCCCGCCTGCGACGATCGGCCCATGAACGACGACAAGAGCCCAGCGGTGGACCCGTGGCAAGATTTGCGCGCCCTGAACGACCTCGATCTGGGGGTGCTCGCGCACAGGGCGGGACCGAGCCTTATGTGTATGCGGCAGGCCCTCCCGGTCACGGTCAACATGAGGCGCTCGGCAGGGCAGGAAACACCCGGCGAGTGGGGCGAGGCTTTCGCCATCGTGGCCAGGGACGGCGCCCGCCTCCGTGCGTCCTTCCCGCCCCCGCCCGACGCCGAACTGACCGCCCTGTCCGCCTTCCTCGGCCAGCCCCGCGGTCGGCTCATGGAGGGGGCGCAGCGCCTCGTGGA
>OFQY01000572.1_pt1 | contig 13851 bp, 12 predicted proteins | sample 1542991 | NCBI WGS metagenome assembly OFQY01 (sample SAMN07774224, study PRJEB24372) | wastewater metagenome | isolation source: Exp Tend VB 10WW | collected 2016-02 | reverse complement strand
GGAAAAGAGGTGTAGCAACAAAGTATAAAGCCATTAGTAAGACAGAGGTAAAGAATCAGCGAATTAAAAGGATGGTAAAGGAATCGAACAACTTAAAAGGGATGGCTTACGCTATCTCAACCAACATTAAAAAGAAAGGGATTAAGCCTACAAAGTTTTTCACTAAAGCCATTGAAGCAACCAAAAAAGAACAAAAGAAAAGATTTGCGGAAGCATTGAAATTAGACATCATCGAAACATTTAATTAATGGCACTTACTTTAGAATCATATCCCACAGACTTAAGCTCGGTATCTTCAGAATGTTTATTCGTGGTTAGCTCAACTGAAGCTCTTGACCCTGTTACATACCCTAACTATAAGTTCGTTTGTGATGTCTATGTGGCCAGTACTCTTGTAGCCCGTTTAAAGGCTTTTCCTGACCCTACTAATTCTTTAGGAGTATTCGATATATCAAAGGTTTTGCAGCCTTATTTCGCCACCCAATTCGATGGAGTTACCGATAAAGTGGATTACGTGGTAAGGCTGGCTTATCAGGTTAAATTAGGGCAAGAGTATTCAGACACACTTTATACAAATTTAGTAACCGATTCCACCCGGTATGTGGCTAACACTTACAAGCCTCGTCCTTTTACATCATCGGTCGTTTTAGCCAACGGTTTAGCCTCTAATATGCCCGATACGATCACTTGTTTAGGTAACCCGGTTTTATTTCAGCTAATACCGCACTTCTCTAATGTGTCAGGTGTAAGTAATTTAACTGTAACATATAAAAACGAAGCAGGAGCCACGCTAAACTCAAACAGTTTTGATAACTCAGATTTTATCGCTAACAAACTGAGGGTTTACAATATTGAAAATAGTAGCACTTCAACGAGTTACGCTTTATTATCCGGGCCGTTTTCACTCAGGATAAACTATCAATGCTCTAAATACCCGGTACATACGTTAGCCTGGTTAAACCCTTACGGAGGTTATGAATCGCAAACCTTTGGGTTAGTGAGTAAAAAAACCATAGACGTAACCCGGAAATCATTTAGCCAGCTTCCATACAGGGTGAGTAGTGGCGGTGATATTACCTATACCGCTAATGGAGTTTATTACGGGGGTAGGAGGGGTTTTTCTACCAATACAAAGACAAGGCTAAAAATGACCTCCCATATTCTAACGGATGAGGAATACGAGTGGTTGGCTGATCTATTTATATCTCCAGAGGTTTACTTCTGTATAGATGGATCTACATGGATTCCCGTTCAGGTATCTACTAACGCCTACGAATACAGGACATATTTAAACAGTCGGTTAACCCCTTTGGAGTTTGAGGTAGAGTTTTCAGATGATTACAACGGGCAGTTCCTATGAAGATTTATATAGAAAATAAGCGGTTAGATATTACAGAAGGACTGGAAAGCCTCTTGACCTTTGCCATTGACGATATTAAAGATTTTGGGGCAAGGAATACCACTTTCTCTAAAACGATTGTTTTACCAGGCACGGCAAATAATAATTCCCTTTTTGGGAACATTTTCGATGCCCGGGTTTCAAACCCGTACGATTCAACTTCGGATAATGTTTCAACTAACTTCAATGCTTCAGTTCAGGCTGAGTGCTTCATATTTCAGAACAATATCCAGATATTTAAAGGCACGTTAAGGGTATTACAGATCATCGTGCAAGATGGATTCATAGAGTATGAGTGTGCGGTATTTGGGGAATTGGGTGGATTTGTGGCCGCTTTAGGGACTAACAAACTGGAGGATTTAGACTTCTCAGCTTACGATCAGGCTTGGACTATCGCCAACGTATCGGGAACGTGGAACAATAACGCTTCGGGGATTGTTTACCCGTTGATAGACTACGGGCAAGTTTCAACAGACAAAATTAGCTACGACATAAGGGCTTTCCGTCCGGCTATGTTCGTTAGGGAGTATATTGATAAGATTATAACGGGTGCGGGTTACTCATGGGATTCTGACCTGTTTAATACGACAAGGTTTAAGAACTTAATCGTTCCCAATAACCAAAAGAGTTTACAGATCCTATCTAATAGGTTGATTTATTCGGCTGATGTTTCTACTCAGGTAATTATTCAAAATGCCGTAACCCCTGAGGCTCCTGTTCCTCACGCTTTAAGAACCTTATCAGACTTCACTTATTCGGGTGGGGTCTATACTTATACCGGAACAGATACCAGAACCTTCAGGCTTGAAACGGTCTTAAACGGGGACTACTATTCTACTATAGAAGCTATTCAGTTAGGGATTAAAAAGAATGGATCTCAGATTTACACTCACACCCCTTTTCTATCTCCTACGTTTGGAACCTCGAATGTTTCTTATAATGTGGTTTTCCCTTCGGTTTATGTGGCATTAAGTACGGGGGATACTTTGGAGGTATTCGGCAAGGTGGCAAATAATGTAGGTTCGTTTAGGCTTAGGACTACGTTTGCGAGTTTCTTCGCTTACCTGGCAGTTCCTATTTATGTGAATGCTCCTTACGGGGCTGATTTGGTGATGAATGACTTATTGCCTAAAAATATTTTACAGAAAGACTTCCTTTCGTCTATAGTTAAGCTTTTCAATCTGTATATCTACGAGGATAACGTACAGTATAAAAAACTATACATAAAGCCTTATGTTGATTTCTTTGATTATAACGCTTCTGGCGTGGTGGATTGGACTTACAAGGTGGACAGGTCTAAACCAATTAGATTAAAGCCGATGGGGGAATTAAACTCACGGTACTACAATTTCAAATTCCGGGAGGATTCGGATTACTATAACGAACTCTATCGTAAGACCTATAACGAAACTTACGGGAATTATGAGTACGATTCTGAGTTCGAGTTCACCAACGATAAAACCGATGTGCAGTTAATCTTCTCCCCTACTACTTTATTCGGGGCGGCTGGGTTAGATAAGGTGGTTTCAACCATGTATAAAAAGAACGCAGGGGTAGAGGAAACGTATAGTACCAACCTAAGGATTTTACAGTATAAGAAGATAACGGGAGTAACGGGTTATTCGATTACTAACTCAGGGGCTAACCTGGCAACTGGAGTAACGCAGTACCCTTACGCGGGGCATTATGACGATCCCGATGCTCCGACCAATGATATTCATTTTGGAGTGCCGAGGGAGCTTTATTTCGATCTGGCGAGTGGAGCGATTAATATTACTCAGTTTAATGTTTACTGGAGTTCGTACATGGCTGAGATTTCCGACAAGGATAGTAAGTTAATGACCTGTTATGTGAAATTAAATAGTGCGGATATTTTCAGTTTGGACTTCAGCAAGCCTGTTTATATAGATGGGTCTTTGTGGAGGCTGAATAAGATTGAGGACTGGAACGCAAACTTTCCTGATGTGTGTAAAGTTGAATTACTCAAAATAATTAATACCGTTTACTAATGGCCAGTAGAATACCACTTTATTTAGATTTCGATAATGGGGAAGTAGTCCCAATGGGAACGGGAGACACTATTGATACTTCGGTGGCCACAAACGCAGGCGGTTCGGGCGGAGTGTCAGACGGTGATAAAGGGGATATAGTTGTAAGTGGTTCAGGTACGGTTTACACTATTGATACAGGGGTAGTAACAGACGCAAAGGTAGCAAGCGGAATAGATGCGGTAAAGATTGGGGCGGGTGCGGTTGATAATAGTGAATTTGGGTATTTGAATGGTGTTACTTCGGGTATTCAGGGACAGATAGACGGTAAGCAGGCTTCACTTGGCTTCACTCCTGAGAACGTAGGTAATAAAGCAACTTCTTATGATTCAGTTAACGATACACTATACCCGAGTCTTGCAGCAACGGAAGCAAGGTATATTCAGGTCGGCTCAGGGGTTCAGAAATTAGCCGTTTCACTATTTATAAATCCATCCCAAACAATATCGGATAGTTATGGAATGATAGTTCCAGATCGTTGTGAGATAGTTTCAGGTTTAGATTTAACCCTTTCAAATAATGCAATTTTAGAAATATCATGAGTCAATTAATTTTTACAAAGGTTTCAGCACCTTCAACCCCTGCGGCAAGTAAATCTACAATATATGTAGATACAACTACCAGGCGAGTAACCCAGTTAGATGATAATGGGGTTATTTCTATTCTCAATAACGATGGTTTAATGGATAGAAACATTTTAACCAACGGAGGGCTTTATATTCAACAGAGGGTAGCAACTGCGGCAACGGCTATTCCTTCTGTTTCAACAACCACAAGAGCCGGACAAGTGGCAGATGCCTGGGCAGTAACTACCGGGAACGCTACGACTACCTCATGGACTAAGGTAGATACTAACGGTGCGGCTGAGACGGGACTTTTAGCAAGGTATTACGGAAGGATAACGCAAGCTACCAATGCGGCTAAATTCATTTTTAGCCAATGGATACTGGCCTCAGATATGAACCATTTGAGAGGTCAGAAGGTTAGGCTTAGTTTAAAACTAAAACAATTCGTAGGCTCTAACCAAACCTATAAATTAGGGTTACTTCAGTTGACTTCTGCGGGAACGGTTGATACTTCGCCTACGTTTATTTCGGCTATCGGAGCAAGTGGAACAAACCCAACATGGGGTACTAACCTTTCAGCTATTTCTCCAGATGCTTCCCCAACTGGTGAGAATGGAACTATCAACGGCTCCTATCTGGAGATCACAAGTACTGCGGCATGGGTTAGGAGTTCTGCGGTGTTTACTATCCCAACTGATTGTAAAAATCTTGTTTTTGTTTTGATTAAAGATGCCACGGGAGGTACTACCGATTCAGTAGGTATTGCTGAGCTTCAGATGACACAAGGGCCGGATATTGTAGATTTTATTCCTACCCCTCTTCCCGAAGATTTGATAAGATGCCAAATGAGATTCTGTAAAACATTCGCTTTAACTACCGTTCCAGTACAAAATGCCGGAGTTAATACGGGTGAGTTGAAATGGACTAAAGTTGTAGCGGGAGCAACTGCTGGAAGATCGCAATGGCAGTTCCCTGTTCAGATGTGGAAAACGCCTCAAACGATAACTTTTTTCAATCCAGCTGCGGCAAATGCCCAGGTAAGGGATGAGACCAACACGGTAGACTGTTCAGCGACTACTGCAGTAGGTACAACGGATAGACAGGTGGGTATAACATATACGGGGAATGCGGCAACGGTAGCAGAGGGTTTAATGGGTGTTCACATTACTGCTGATTCTGAAATAGTAGCTTAAAAAATTATAAATGGCAGACGTAATAATTGGGGCATCGTTACAGGCGGATGATCAGATAAGCCCGAAGGTTAAGAATATAAAGCAAGAGTTAAGGGCTGCTCAGGAAGAGGTCGTGTCCTTATCTCAAAAGTTCGGAGCTACTTCTAAGGAGGCTGCGGCTGCGGCAAAGAAAGCGGCTGAGCTAAAAGATGCCATTGGTGATGCAAGGACTTTAGTAGATGCCTTTAACCCTGATACTAAGTTTAAGGCTTTCGGGGCTGCGATAAATACAGTAACTGGAGGATTTACGGCTCTTACGGGGGCTATGGCTTTACTTGGTGTTGAGAGTGAAGATGTACAAAAGACCTTACTAAAGGTTCAGCGTGCCTTAGCTATCTCTCAAGGTGTATCTCAACTTCAGGAGGGCATACAGTCATTTAAGAATTTAAAGACTGTTTTAATTGATACACTTGGTAAGAGTGGAGCTATTGGGTTAGCGGTTGCTGGGGTTGGCCTGCTTACGGCTTACGTTACTGGTCTTTTCGAGAACACGAATAAATTAGCCGAATCTGAGAAAGAATTAGGTAAAGGGTTTGTTGCCGCTAAAAAGGAAATGACCGCACTTGCCAATACAATAGATCAGGCTAAGAAAGGAATTATTTCTAAGGGAGAGGCGTTAAAGGCCTATAATGATACTTTAGGTAAGGTAACAGGGAAAACCAATGATTTAGAAACTGCGGAGCGGTTAATGGTTGAGAATGCCGATAAGTACGTTCAGGTGCAAGCATTAAAGGCTCAGGCCAACTTCTTACTTCAGCAATCTGCGGAAAAATCCGCTCAGGCTGAATTAATGAGGATGAAGTTATCCGAAGAGGATCTGCCGAGGTTTTTAAGGAACAATTTAGAAAGGCAAATACAGAAAGACCTTGACGGATTGAAGGTTTATGATAATGCGGTTAAGGATATTAATGAACGAATTAAGGCAGTTAGATTTTCAGTTACTACTTCGGGTTTGGGTTCATCTGTGGGAGGTGGAGATAAGGCGGGTGCGGCAGGTGGATCAGGTGGATCTAACTCAACGGGTGAAGATATAATTGCTGAAGCGGAAAAAAGGGTTAAGCTAAGAAGGGAGGCTGAAGAAGCGGAGAGGGAAAGGAAGGCCATGATGGACAAGCACATGAGGGCCAGGGAGATTATCGCAGACCAATCTAATTACATAGTAACATCAAAGGCTACGGAAAATGATGTTATAAAAGGCTTAGATGATGCCAGAACACATAATGAGCAAATAAATGCTGAAGCGAGAATAAAGCTATCTGAATTAGAGACTGCTCAAAAGTTAGAGGCTGCTCAATCGGTAGGTAATGCTTTGGGGGCTTTATCCGATTTAGTTGGAAAGCAAACTGCAGCCGGCAAGGTGTTGGGTATTGCTCAGGCCACTATTAATACGTTTATAGGTGCTACTGAAGTATTGAGGGCTAAGTCTACCCTGCCCGAGCCATTGGGTACTATTGTTAAGATAGCTAATGTAACTGCGATTATAGCAAGTGGATTGAGTGCGGTAAAGAATATTATGAAGGTTCAGGTTCCAGGCGGTTCGGGTGGCGGTGGATCTGTTCCATCGGTTTCTGCTCCTTTGCAGGCTCAATTACCGACTGCTTCGACTACTTCACTTGACCAAAGGTCGCTTAATCAAATCGGGAACGCTACATCAAGAGCGTTTGTAGTAGAATCTGATATTACCAATAATCAGGAAAGGATTAGAAGATTGAACAGGGCGGCAAGATTGGGTTAATTAACTAATATCGGTTCTTAGTTAACGGTCTCCAGCATAGCTAAGTCGGACAAAGTAACCCCTATCCCATTTGAGGGTATGGATAAACTCCCAACTTTCGAATTGATTATTAACCCAGATGAAACTTCAGATGTTGAGGTTTCATTTGTGGCTCTTGTTGACAAACCAGCCATAGAGAAAAATTTCTTAGCGTTCAATTCTAAGGAACTTCATTTTGCAGTAGACCCTGAGAAAAGAATAATCTCAGGACCGGCTATGATTGCAGATTCCCTTATTTATAGAAGAGATGACCAGGGGGAATATAATGTTTTCTTCTCCGCAGATACTATCAAACAAATAGCTCTAAAGTTCTTCAAAAAGGACTACCAAAAAAACCTCAATCTTTTTCACGATCCATCTCTATCTCTTGACGGGGTTACCATTTTCGAGTCTTTTATTTCTGATAAGTCAAGGGGAGTTCTTCCCATGTCAGCATTTAAGGATTTACCCGATGGTACTTGGTTTATCTCAGCCAAAATCGAAAACGATGCGGTTTGGGATAAAGTGAAATCAGGTGAAGTGAAAGGATTTTCCGTTGAGGGTATTTTCTCCTATGTAAAGAAGCTAAGTCGGACACATGGCAATGATGCCCATTTATCTGCAAATGACTCATTAATGGATAATATTCTCGATACTCTTAAAGAGATAAAAGAAAAATTTTTAGGAACTACTCCAGTAGCTCCTGTTGTTTCGCAAGTTCTCTCAACTGATTACACCTTAGCCGATGGTACTCCTGTTTCTATTGATAAATTAGAAGTAGGCGGTGTTGTTTTGGTTAACGGTGTAGCTGCTCCGGCTGGTGAGCATCAACTTTCAGACGGTACAAAAATAATGGTTGGTGATGGTGGCGTTATCTCAGCCGTTGAAACTCCATCATCTGAGGCTCCCGCAGCTCCAGATTTCTCAGCTCAGTTTACAGAAATCAATGAAAAATTCGCTGGTTACGAACAAAAGTTCGAAGCCTACGAAGCACGTTTTGCACAAGCTGAAGAGGCTTTGAGTAAAGCAAATGGCGTTATCGTTTCTCTGATGTCTATCGTAGAGCAACTGGCTAAAAGTCCTACCGCTGACCCGGTAGGCGAAAACAAAGGAAATTTTACCACTCAGAAAGTACAATTAGCATCCGAAAAGAGGAAGCAACTATCTGAGTCTATTCAGGCACTTAAAAACAAAAAATAAAATGGGATTTACCGTATCGAGCCTTACTAACTATGTGGATCAAACCTCCACAGAACTGCTTACCGCACTTCAGTTCGAAGGCGAGACCGCAGCCCTTGCAAATGTTATATCTGGTGTAAAGAGTTCTAAAGCTCTCCAGTTGCTTTCCACAAGTCCATTCCCTCAGGATGGTACTACTTGTGCGTTCAATGCTTCAGGTGACGCAGCATTTACCCAGCGTACTCTATCTACCGTTCCCCTGAAGTATCAGGACAGTTTCTGCCCTCGTGCTTTGGAGACTAAGTGGACACAAGCCCTTTTGAAGAAAGGCCAAATGTATACTGAAGCTGACCTGGCTAAAGAGATTCTTGATGATGTAGTTAAGCAAATTAACCGCAGAAATGAAACTCTTGACTGGCAGGGTGATACTACCGCAGGTGATGGCTATTTGAATAAATATGATGGTTTGATTAAGATCATTAAAGCCGCTTCTCCTGTAGTTGCAACCGCTTCTACTTTCAACTCTACGAATGCAAGAGCAATCGTTAAGAACATAATCCTCAATATTCCGGCCGCTCAGAAAGGCAATCCTAATGTAAAAATTTACATGGGTTATGATGCCGCTGAGATTTATCGCCAGGCGTTGATGGATGCTAACCTGTTCCATGTTGCAGTAGGTTCTGGAGATCAGAAAGGTATCTATGCTGAGGGTTCGGTTCACGAGGTTGTACCTGTTCACGGTTTGGACACTATGTACCTGGTAACTGGTAACGCTAACAGGCCTTGTATTTTCGCTATGGACTTCACAAGGAATGTGTTCCTCGGTTGTGACATGGAGGGTGAAGAAGAAGATGCACGCCTTTGGGTTGATGGTTCCGATGGTGAAACTGTTAAGTATTCCTTCCGTTTCCGCAGGGGATGGCAGATTGCTTACGGTGGCGAGATCGTGGCTTACGCAAATAGCTAATTCATAATAGGGGGTAGTTAATTCTACCCCTTTAAAAATATCTTAAATGGCTTGTGCATTAACAACTGGTTATTCTTTAGATTGCCGGGATTCCGCAGGTGGAGTTAAATCAGTTTACTTTATCGAGATTGATAATGTAAGCGGGGTTACTTCAGCTTCAGGAACTATCTCAGCAATCGCTAAAGCGAATAACCGTACATTCTACAAATACAACCTCCAAAGGGCAACTGCGGAGGCTATGGAAGAGTACCAGGATTCAGCAGAAAACGGTACAACTTTCGTAAATCAAACTTTATCTATTGTTCTTAATAAGATGCAGGCGGCCACTCGTAATGAAATTGCTTTGCTTGCTCAGAACAGGCTGCTCGCAGTTATTGAGGATAGAAACGGTAAATACTGGCTTTATGGTAAAGAGAATGGTTTACAGAGATCAGGCGGTAAGGCTGGAACTGGTAAGGCTTTTGGTGATCGTAATGGGTATGAATTGACCTTTACTGGTCAGGAAGGTACAACCGCTATGGAGGTTTCCTCTGGTATCATTGCTGGTTTGATCACTATATAAGTTTTGGGTTGGTTTATTGGTTTAGCCGCTCCTCAGTAGGGGGCGGCTTTTTTTTCGGACAAAATCGCCTTTTAGTCATTTAGAGATATGTTACTCTTAACCATAGGCGAGGATAAGGACTTAATAGTTACACTTAATGAGAAGAGGACTTTAGATAATGGGTATTACTTATTTGTTTTCGAGAACGTAACTACCAGGGATATAGTTACCAAAATATTCAGCTTTTCAGAAGATGAATCGGATTACCCGGAAAGGTTTAATTCCTTCCCGTTGAGTTCTACGGTTTTCCAGGATGAAAATACAGGCGATTGGAGATACAAGGTATATGAGCAGTCGAGTTCTACAAATACCGATCCTACTGGTTTAACAGAGGTTGAGCGTGGTATCATGAAATTAAGACCAGCGACCGATTTTTCTTTTACCGAGTACACGGGTACTACAAGTTTCAAACAGTATGAAGGATAACTTACTAATCTTAGGATTTGCGGATAATAAAGTTCCTGAATTTAAGGAAGTCCCCTCTAAGGACTATATCCTATTTGGCGAAAAGAATGATTTCCCTAATCATCTTTTGCACTTATACAATAAGTCAAGCGTTCACGGAGCTATTGTAAACAATAAGGTTAAGTATATTTTGGGAAAGGGTATTGATTGCACAGATCCTAAATTATCCAAAGTTAACCGCCATGGCGAAAGTCTAAACAAGATACTTGAAAAATCATCAAAGGATATTGAATTATTTGGCGGGTTTTACTGGCAGATTATTTATAACGCTTTGGGTCAGGTTCAGGAGATTTTGCATACTCCTTTTAATGAAATCAGGAAGGATAAATCTTATGGCTGGTGGCATTCAACGGAGTGGACAAAAACACACAAGCCTAAGACTACTTTTATAGAGCCTTTTGATATTAGCAAACCTAATGGGGTTCAGTTATTTTCTTACCGTGAGTACCGACCAGGGGCGAGTGAATATCCTTTGCCGGGGTATTTTTCAGCCTTAAACGACATAGAAACCGATGCGGAGATTTCTATTTATAATTTATCCGTAATTAAGAATGGTCAGTTTTCCGGTAAGATGGTTTCATTTTTTGATGGCATACCAACAAGCGAAGAAAAGAAAGAGTTAGAAAAGAAATGGAATGATAAGTTTAACGGTTCAGGCAATGCGGGTAAAACTCTTTTAAGTTTCAATAGGAACGATTCTAAGCCTCCACAGGTGGATGATCTATCTGCGACTGACTTAGATAAGCTATTCGACCAATTAAGTAAAACTACTCAGGCAAAGATATTTGCAGGGCATGAGGTTACCTCCCCTACTCTTTTCGGAATTATGGAGCCTGGCAAGTTGGGTGGAAGAAATGAGATGCAAGACTCCTACGAGGTTTTTAAGAATACTTACGCCAATGCAAAGCAGCAAGCTATTGAGGAAGTTCTGGCTTTGTTCCTTCCTCTTTTAGGCTTACCAGTACAAAAGATAATTCCAGTAGATCCCATTCAGGGAATGGCTCCCGATAGCTCAAAACCAGGTGTGGTTACTAATGAGGCGGTTAAAAATATGACTGGCCGTCAGCATCAGCAAATGCTCAGGATAGTTCGTCAATTCGGACAAGGTAAGTTGACTAAAGAGGCGGCAACTGTTCTTTTAAGAACTTCTTTAGGATTACAAGATGAGGAAATTTCCGTATTACTGGCAACAGATGAAGAGTTCTCAAAGGTTTATAGCGAGGAAGAAGTGGCTGAAATGTTTTCTGAATGTGGCGAGTCAAAAGAGAATTTTGCCATCGTCAGGGCTAAGAAATTCAATGACGAAAGAATGGAGTTTATAGATGTGAAAGGCGTGGATTCTTCCATTATTGACCTGATAAAAAAGGATAACAAAATCACCCCTGATGTGATCGCTAAAGTTCTGGATGTCGAAAAATCCTATGTGGTTTCCAGAATTAAAGGACTTGAAGAAAAAGGGGTATTAACGAGGTCAACTTCTATTATCGGGGTGGATACAATTATTGAACACGCCATTAACCAGGAAGTTCTGGACAACGTAGAGAGACCCGAAACGGTGGATATTTTCATTAAGTACACCTATGAAGCCAAAGCGGGTTTAGAGCCAATTATAGACACCACACGGCCATTCTGTAAGAAGCTGATAGAATTAGGCAGGGTTTATTCAAGGGCTGAGATAGAGCTTATTTCTCAGCGTGTGGGTTACTCGGTTTGGGATCGCAGGGGTGGATTTTGGGGAGAAAAGCCTCAATGCAGGCACGAGTGGAAAAAGTTGATCGTAGTTAAAAAGAGAGCGAAATGAGTAAGAATGTTTTAATGATGTCTGCCCAAATTCTTAAAGACAGAACGGCAGTACACACTAATATAGACGATAAGTTATTATTCCCTGAAATTAAGGCGGCTCAGGATATGTATATCCATCCTTTGCTCGGTTCTCCTTTATTCAATAAGATAGTTTCCGACCTGTCAAGTACGGGAACGACAACGGGGAATTATAAGACTTTGTTAGACGATTATATCATAGACACGCTTTATAATTATGTTCTGAGTTCTTTGCCGATTGCCCTTCCTTTTCAATTCTGGAATAAGGGAGTTTTAAGAAAGCAGGGGGAGAATACAGAATTACCATCTATGAGTGAGTTGATTGATATTTCTAATTTTTATAAGGATCGGGCTGAATGGTACGGAGAGAGAATGGTAAAGTATTTAAAGCAAAATGCTTCGAGTACTTTTTTGCCAGAGTATTTAACAGGAGGGCAAACAATAGATTCTTTAGTCCCTACAAACTCAGCTTTTACGATGCCGATATTCTTAGATGACTATGAGTATCCTATCAATTTAGATAAAAACAACTGTAATAACTGTGGGTAAAAACGTCAGTAAAAAAAACATCGAAAAACTAAAGGTCTTTTTAGAAAAGCATGACAAGTCTAAATCAAATAGTGGACAGGGTAAGGGTGTTAAGTCTAAGCCACAAGCAAATAAATAGTTTCTATTTCGGTGATCCGCATGAGTTCACATTCAATGGAGAAATCGAATACCCTGCTTGTTTCTTAGAAGTTTTACCAGGCTCAAATAGTCGGGCCACAAAGTTTAAAACCTTTTCCCTGAGGGCTTATTTTTTAGACCGTGTGGGGGTTTCTGAAGATACAGAGGGAAACGAGACCGAGGTTTTGAGTGATATGTCCAGCGTAGCCGATGATTTCTTAGCCATGTTAAGATATTACGAGGATGATTGGGAGGTGAGCGATGATTCTACTTTTACTCCGAGGACTGAATTTTTGGAGGACATGGTGGCTGGGGTTAGTGTAGACTTTCAAATTAAGGTTGAGTTTTTAAGTGATAGATGCCAGGTTCCCGCTGATGATGTAACATTTGAAACTGATTTTGATATGGCAAGGACAAAGATTATTCCTTATACGGGTGGAGGTTCGGAGACTTCTACAATAACTGTTTCTGGACTTTCCGGAAAGATTGTTTTAGGTGTTTATCGGGCTGGAGATTACAAAAGAATTATTACAACTGTTCCTACTGATTCCGATAAAGTGAAGGTTACGGGAACTGATTTAGGGTCTTATAAGGGTATTCTTTCAACTGATGGTACGATAGTACTACAGGCGGGTGATGCGTTAGTAAGTGGTGAGGTATTAGATGTTTTAGTATGGTCAAATTAAACATAATGAAGAAACTATTTTTAATTGTTTTTATTCTTATTTCGGTTCAGTCCTTTTCTCAGTTGGTACAATACCCGACTAATTACGGGGTTATTTATCGCAGGGGTGGGGCTGATACTATTTTACAGGTTCCGAGTGATACGTTTACTGTTCCGGCTTCGCTGATTTCAAAAAGCCATATAGCGATTAAAAATGGCACTTTGTATAGGTGGAATGGATCAGCCTGGGTAGGACTTTCAGGGGGTTCTACTGATACGACAAGTTTATCTAACAGGATAAATTTAAAACTGAATATTTCAGACACGGCCACTATGCTCACCAATTATGTGAACGGTGTTGGATATGCTTTATTGAAATCCGGGCAGGTGATCCGGGCTGACAGTGCAACGCTGGCAAATTACTTTTTAAGAAGAAAAGATTCAGCCACAGGAACAAACTTAAACGGGTATTTGACGAGGACAAGTGTAA
>OFQY01000571.1_pt1 | contig 13874 bp, 15 predicted proteins | sample 1542991 | NCBI WGS metagenome assembly OFQY01 (sample SAMN07774224, study PRJEB24372) | wastewater metagenome | isolation source: Exp Tend VB 10WW | collected 2016-02 | reverse complement strand
TTGTCGTGCTGGTTGTGGTTGTTGTCGTCGTGGGCTTTGGATCAGGGGTTGTCGTGCTGGTTGTGGTTGTTGTCGTCGTGGTCGTTGGATCACATTCCACGACGGTCAAGTCAATCGATGCCTCGAAGAGTCCAATGAGATCGGATGCCGTCAACGTGCAAACGGGATCTTCGCTCCCCGCCGGAAGCGTAATCTCCGTGAAGTTGGCGACTGCACTCGACAGCGTGGCCGTCAATGCCGATGAACAGTCTGGCGTATCATCCAGAGCATAGATCGCCGTGACATAGTAAATTCCAGCAGGCCCGCATCCGGTCAACGTGATTCGCCAAGTGATGGTAATCGTCGTGAGCGTCATGATGTAAGACGCCAGATCGACAACCAGCGTCGTCGGAGTTGGAGTCGACCCGCATGTCACAGTCGGACCATTGACCGACAGCAGAATTTGACTCGCTGCACTCCAGACACAAGGAACCTGCCCGTCTCCGCAGTTCTGTTGTGGACGCAGCTTCAATGTCACCGGGTCTCCGGGATCGGCAGAATCACAAAGCGGAGTCGGCATCTCAACGGAATAGCAGCAGCACAATTCGCACAGCGGCGGCGGGTCGGGATCAGTGACATTGCAGCAGGTCACATACAACCAATCCGTACCCATCATTTCCACTGGAGGAGATGGAGTCGGGCTTGATACCCAATCGGCATTCAGACCGATGTCCATGTATCGATAGTCCTGCAAGCTCACGTCCTGCAGGTTGATGTGATCCGGCTCATCCTGATAGCAGCCCGTGCATCGATTCTCGTACAGCGACCATGCCGGAACACCACCGCCTGAATCGACCACTTGCCACAACGCATACCCGTACCATGCACAAGGACAATTCCCGTCGTTGCCGGTGGAACCAATCGAGACAACCTCGTATCGCATGGTCTGCGAATTCCAAGTTGCCCAAAATCGCGTCCCGCACTTAAGGTCATCGCCGTTGCATGTGCCGACATCATTGAGCGTCCCGCCGATTGTCGGAGCCCACACGCATTCGACCCAACCGTCAACCCGCTGATATCCCTGATTGGATTGCCAGCGAGTTGTCCCAACACGCATATTGACTCGGTCGCTGTATTCCAGCCGTGTGCAGCGAGCCACCTTTTCATCGTAGTTCGTCCAGCATCCGACCCCGCGTGCTCCGCTGCCAGCACTGCCGATGCCGTTGCCGAAATCTTCCAATGCCACGAACAGCACCATGTCGCAACTGCGATTGACCGCGAACGACAATTGAACCGGGACGAAGTCGTAACCGAATGACATCGGCGGAAGCGACTTGATGAACGTCCGTGCCGTGTAGACGTTCTGCCCATCGTCGGCATCAGGAGCGGCATCTGGATACCGCGACAAGTCCAGCAGCAGATAATCCTCGTATCCGGTGAGATGCCAACTCAGCAGCAGATTGAACGACCATGCAAAGCGGGCTTCCGTCCAGAGCCAGTATCCGCCAGACCACTGATCGGCGATGGCTTCCAGTTGTGCATCATTCTCCGTTGTCCCGCCGAACGTATCGAGGTCCAGCAGAACCCGCGTTGAAATAGCCGGACACATGACTTCCAGTTTCCCGCCAGACGCCCATACGGGAGTGTCGAGAGGGTCTTGCTCATAACTGTAGATCGGAGCGTCTTGGTCATTCGTGAATCGAAACACAATGTTCGTCGGGACATCGCCGTCATCGGATGCCTCAAATTCTCCACCGGCTGACGATGCCGTTGTCAGGTCGCCCAATTGAGCGTCCCGTTCAGCCAGATACAGAGAATTGGCCGTCGCACTGGATCGCAGCACGAACGACCCGTCGAGTTCTGCAACCAGCCTCTGATTCGTCGACCAGCAGTACATATCCAAGGCGGCAGCAGCGTTGATTGACCCATTGCGGAAGAAGCACGGATCGGGGATGCCATAGTTGACGCTCAACGCATCCTCGGTATCCCGTGTCAGCGTGCATCCAAGTGCCGTCTCCAATTCGTCATACAACTCACTCCACGACGTGGCCACCGAGACGAACGTGATCTGCTGCCACCAATACCGGAAATCGACAAGCGGGATGATCCACAGCGTGTCTCCGTATTGGCTGACCCGTTCCGGCGGCAACAGGTACATCGGCACCGAGACGGACTCGTGCAGGTCGAACGTCGGCCCGTCCACGTCATTCGCGATGGCCACAGTGAGCGGCGTCGCATCGTTGACGGACATCTCAAACTGAGCGGCACCATCCGCGAGATTGGCGAGAATCTGATCCTTGATGTCAGTCGTGGCCAGAGCGATACACTGACCCCATCGGGTCGCACCTGTCGGCCAGTACAACTGATTCGGACGCAGCATCGGAGCATCTGGCCACTTCGGACGCTGGCAACGCGACTTGCTGTCGATGGTTCGGGCTGGCGGATTAATGAGCGAACGCGGCCATTCCAGATACTTGCCGACATAATCCGCAACGTATCCGTCGATGTCCTCCATCAGTAGTTCGACGCGGGCGAATCGGATCATTCATCACACTGCAAATTTGCAGTCTCCAAAATGCGTGTATTTGCAATGCGTTGACAGGATTCGACTTGCGGACGCAACCTGCAAATTTGCAGTCTCGTCACGGACCGAACAACATGGAAATCAGCACCTTTTGCGTGCCGGTCCCGGCAATGTCGATTGTCTTGTGAGTCCCGTCGACCGTGATTCCGCCATACAAGGGACCGATCTTGTTCTGGTCTAGAGCCGTCAACAGTCGCAAGCCAGCCGAACCGACCCATCCGGTGAACCCATTGCTGGCCCCCGGTGCAATCGTGATGACGTTGGCGTTGTCCTCATGGGCGATGGCGAACAGTTCGAGCAACTTCAGCCCGCTCATGTCCCGCACCGGATTTGTCAACGCGGTCAGGTCGAGAGTTGCCGCACCTGCGGTCAGAGTCACCAATTGGCTCCATTGTTTTGTCGCTTCTGGAGCCTGCCCGGTCGTTCCGTCGTACTTGTATTGCCCCCCCTGCGTCATTACCTGCGTATCGACGACGTTCGGATTGGCGGTATCGGCCACGCTGATCTGATAGGACGTGGTCGTATTGGTCAGCGGCTGTGTCGGGAATGTTACGGTCTGAGTCATGTCGTCAAATCCCAATAGAACGGGCCTTCGAACACAATGCCGAATGATGACCAATCGTCATCGTGTTGCTTCGATGGCGGATGCAGACTGTTGACGGGTTTCATATATTCGATCAACAGATTAGCCCCGTCAGGATCGGCAAGCTGTTGACCGGCGAGCGACTTCAATACCAACCGTTTCAGGATCAAGAGCCCACGATCAGGATCGGTGAACGACAGAACAGATCGCTCAATCTGGTCCGTCTCAATCCGCGAGAACACCGACACCATGAACCCCGCGATTTCGATGATCCCTTCCGGTCCCGCACCGATGGGATGATCCTGAGAGAACGATGAACTCATCGGGGCTACAGTGCAAAACAGACTCTCGTTCACTTCCACCGATGGCCAAGGCTGATCGCAGACAAAGCAGACGGTTTCATTGTTGAATCGCGGGATGTCCAGACGCAGTTTGGCAACGACGGATTGCAGCACGAGTAGCTGAGTCGTATCGCAGACGGCGGCGGATGTTGAGAAACCGGATGGCATAGTTACAACTTAATGCTCGTGTGCTCTCGCTGCTTGTCGCTAAACTGAAGTCTGTCAAACGACAGTTTCATCCCTTCTACCGAGTCGTCGCCAACGTACTTTTCGCCTTCGCCCTTTTTGACATATGCCAATGTCAGATGGGGCTTGTATGTCGGATGCGTGTCGGTGACTTCCACGGATTCCGAAATAAGTTTGTTCAGACGATGAATAGACTCGCCTTCAATGTCCACCTTGACGACATCGTAATCCTTGTCGTCCGAACCAGCGAAGATCGACACCTTGCCGAGAGTGACTTCAACGGGCCCGAATCCCTCGACCGCTGACCGAACATCATCCGGTTCGTTGTCATGAATCCCGAATTTGACAGTGATATGGAACGACTCTGGAGACTCTTTTCCGTCATCGGCCAATTCGCTGTCGGGAATTGCGTCTACGAGTTTCGTGAGTGACTCAAGAGGGCTTCCCTGAGTTCTGGTGTACGAGCCATCTGAGAGATTGAACTGAGTGCTGCTGAACTTGTGAGGTTCCCCTTCCGCCTTCCGATACATCATCGGATAGACGGCACATCGGGCTTCGGCAAGTTCTCGCAGGGTATAGTTCATGTCAGTACGGCGAATTGGTCAGGGTCGGGTTCGAAATGGTTGCTTCAGTCGACGAGTTCTGCCATTTGTTGATGCCAATCTTCAACAGTTCTGTCGGAGTCGGAGCCCTCAACAAAGCATACACGATATCCATGTCCGCATAGTACAGATAGCTCCCGTCTGCGGATTGCGTTCTCCCGCGTCCCCGCAACTTGGAGTACAGCATCTTCTGCGGGATCGGATAATACCCGCTGCCGTAGGCCGTTGACAGTCCGCTGCCGTTGATCGCCGGATCGCCGTCCATCGTCTCAGGGTTCGGCAGTTCGGGATACGCTCCAATCCGTTGAGCCAAGAATCTCACGATGCGATATGACACCGCCCCGCCGATCTGAGCGATGGCAATCGTGTTCCGCAGATCTGGCGTCACAGTCGGAGCACTTCCGGCAATCGGCAACGCGACCCTCTGCGACCGAGTTACATAGGTACTCTCGACCTGATGCGTGGTATACGTCGCGGTCTTTTGGGCCTCGGAATAATCAGGCACCGGCACCGATGGGATTGTCGGCACGATCCTCAGTTGCGTCGGTTCCTTCGGCCAGTTCGCAGCCGCCTCGTTCAAGTCGCCGATCTGGTACGTGCTGATCGGTCCACCGGGAGAACAGGGATTCATCAAGTAACTGCGGAAGATGCCAGCCAGCTTTAGCACACCTTGGAATCGCGTCGATTCACCGGGCCGAGCATCGGTCGATTCAACTTCGCTGTACGGATGCGAGAACGTCGGCAGATATTCGTCCGTGATCTCCAGATTGAAGCCGTCAGTCCGCGTGGCAATGCCGAGATTCGCTTGGTTCACCGGCAGACGCCAGCATGATGCCGACACCCGCACTCCGGGCACGTCCCCCGTGACAACCGTGATCACGATGTCATGCAGGAAGATCGACTCCGTGATTGGAGCCCCCGGCACAACACCTGTCACCTTGGCCGATGCAATGTACAGACCGAGAATGATCAGTTGCCCCATGTCGCACGCGGGCTCGCCTTCCAGCGTCACGACTACGCTCGACGTGACCTTGGTTGCATCCTCGCACAGCGTGGCTTCCGTATGCTGGACTTCCCATTTCGTGGCCGGGAACGGAGCCGAATAGGCTACTTCGGTATCGACAATCGTGTACTGAAGATGCTTGCCATCCTCGGTCGCGTTGTACGCCATGAAGTCTCGACGCATCCCGTATTGCAGAGGCGGCGTTACCAGATACCGGAACCAATGCGGACTGAAGTTGCTCGTAGCACATTCCAACAATCCGGTATACGTTCGCACCGTTCGCTTGTTGTGATCCAAGGCATCGGACACGGACCAGCGATGCGACAGTACGCCATTCGTGTTTGACCCTGCGGCCGCATTGTCATCGCAGACCAACTTGCAGACTTCAAAGTGAAACACAACCTTGAAGATGTTGTCGGCACAGACCTGTACGACATCCATTTGCAGACATCTCGGACCATCGCACACGTCGTAATTCGTCAGACCACCAGACGCCAGAGTCTGCGGAGCCGTGACCGATGTCATCGGATTCGCTTCAAGCAACTTCTGACCCGAAGTGTATGCCGTCAGATCCGTGCAACCGACCGCGAGAATGAAATCCTGTCGCGGCTTCAATCGCCAACTGACCTGCTTGAATCCCTGCGATGCCGATGTTGGAGCGGCAGTGACCGGGTCGGTCGTGATGTTGATGTACTTGCAGGCATAGTTGAAGCCATGCACGTACCCGATTCCGTGAACTGTGAACCGCCAGAATCGCAGACCGCCAGCGGCATCCTGCTCCATCTTCTGCGTGAGCGTATGCTGCACGCGGCAGATTTGCATGTCGCCATACTTGATGATCGTTCCGCCGTTGGCCATTGGTCATTCTCGCAGACTGCAAATTTGCAGTCTCAGTTGATCCCCTGAAGGGGAGGCTTTACCTGATTGTTGACGCGAGCGTTCGGCTTGATGTTCGGATCGATGCCAGTGACCCATGCCCCAAAGGTCTGTGTCGCCTGCTGCGAGAACTTCTTGGCATTGGCGGCATCTTCCGCCTCACGCTGTTTCTGAATGTTCGCCACGTTGCCGGGGATGTCGCCCGGATTAAATCCTTTGCCTTGCCACAAGTCGGCTAGTTCTTGCCCGAAGCCTTGGATGAGGTCCAGTTGCAACTGATTCTGCTTGATCTGATTTCCGACCGCCCATGTTGCCGCACCTTGAACGCGGTTCCAGAGATTCGTCCCAAGGTCTTGAAGTGGCCGCAGGTCTTTTCGCAATTGCATCTGCTGCTGAGTCAGGAACTCGGTTGAGCCTGCCGTCTTTTCGGCACTGATCGCTTTCAGGTTCTCGGTCTGCAAGTCGTACTTGGCCAATGAGCCTGCGATCTGGCCGCTGTACCGCGAGAATACCCGCATCTGCTCAAGCCGAGCATCGTTGAGTCTCGCCAGTTCGAACGGAGCACGAATAACCGCAGACGCCACGGCCACGGGCAACGCCAATCGAGTCGCCAGCATCGGAATCTTGCTGGCCAGACCGGACATCACATTTGCCAGTTTGCCAGTCGCCTGAGCCCCCAATCCGGTTGCTTTGGCTTGCAGCAGAGCGGCTTGACCCAATCGCTGCTTCGCCTGTCGACGTGTTGTCAGCAGCTTTCCATGAGCGGCATCATTCCAGCCCGGCTGACCCTTCATCGCGTTCGATGCTTTGACAGCCCGATTCGCCGAGTCGTATCGACGTTGAGCCTTCATCGTCAGTCGATAGGCTCGCTGCGTGGCTTCCGATTTCTTGCCGGTCAGTCGCTCCCATCCACGCTGCCAGAGTGACTTACTCTGTTCCGGCATAGTCGCTTGCTTGGCCTGCCTGACGAGTACATTCGTGTCATTCGCAGACAACTTCCGCATCGGAGATTGCTGCCGTGCTGTCGTGACATTCGGTGTTGAACGACTGACATCAGACTCGCTGATCTTGGCCGATGGAGATTCCGATTGCCGATTCTCACTCAACAATTTCCGCAGGCTGGCAATGATCGTCTCGACTTCGGACGATCCAGACTGCTTGCCCGCGAGCGAACCGACGATTGATCCAACGCGGGAGAATCCCTGTTCGCGGCTCAGGCTGGCCAGCGACGATTGCAGGGTCGGCCCGATGTATCGGACGATCTTGCCCGCCAAGGCGTCGAGGAGTGATGGAGGCAGAAGGCTCATGTCGCGGCTTTCTTCGCTGCTTGTTTGATTTGGCCTTCAATCTGCCAGTACATCAATCGACCTTGGTCCTCTGTTTCACACAACGCAATGCACATCGACTCGGTCAGTCGTCGCCAGTCTCCCCCGCTGGCTACATAGGCGGAGCGGGCAATGGTCCGGTGACGATTGAGCCAGAGTCCAAAGGCGGCTTCTCGCTGATCGGACTTTCGAATCCAGTTGATTCCGGGATGGAGTCCGGCGAGGTCGGATACAGACTGCCATTTTTTTTTACGTGTCCGGCGAAGTCTTGGAACGCAGCCAGCAGATCGACGCAATTCGTTTCGCTCAACCCGCCATTCTCAAACGACTCCAACTGAAAGGCTTCACGCACGGCAGACGCGATTGATTCGATGGCTTGCAGTTGCGACTTGATGCCGACTGTTGCCAGCATTCGCGGCGTTTCATCCCAATCGAATCCCTCGACTTCAAGAAACGCTCGCAGTGTTGCCAGACCATCCACAGACCGCCAGCGTCGACCGTCGTAAAACAGAAACAAGCCGCGATGGCCACGGCCCGTAACTTGATGCCACCAATACCGCAGGCGAGCGAACATCGGCATTCCTATGGAGTTGTCGTCGTCGAATTCCAAGGCGTTACCCCTGCCTTGGCATTGGCCACGAATGCCAGCCTTGCCCGTGTGGCTTGCGAGCCAATCGGAGACTGCTCAATCGGGTCCAAAATCTGGACCGCAGTATAATTGCGGACATAGGTAAATGTCGAGATTGCCGTTCGCGAACACAATAGCAGTCGAGTCGTCAACGGCGTGCAGTTGAGCAGCATCCCAACCGCAGCCGTTCCAGAAGCCGACGACAACGCGGCTTGATTGTAGAACAGTTCCAGTTTGGCCAGAACCGCCGGATCGTACTTGTGCAATTCCAGCGAGATTCGGTGTTGGTATCCCATCACCTGATAATCGGCTGGCGGTCCCTGATCGCCCCCGAAGTCATCCGACGCAATCGGAGCGATGAACGGGCTTTCTTCAATCGTCGCACCATTGATCGACCAGCCAAGGAACTCCAACGCATTGAGAGCCCCCGTGCCGACCCAAATCTCCAGCGGACCTGCGACTTGAGCACATACCGCCGTTACAGCACCCAAAGCAGCCATTCGAAAACCTTATGAATTGGAGTTCTGATTCCGGTCGGGATTGAACGGGTAATAGTTCTGCGTCGATGTTCGGATGTCCGTGGACCTGCGAACACCAATCAATCGCGGCCTGACAAGATCAATCACGCTCGCGGGAGCTTCGGTCTGATCTTCCAGCAACAGCAGGTTTGCCCCGTCCCGCAACCCCTGCATCCGCTTGTCGACTTCCTCTTGGAGTGCCTTATCCTTTTCGGCATCGTATCGGCCACGACGCCGCTTCAGATAAATCAACGCAAGGTCTGTACACAACCGGCGACAGAAGGCAGCAGCCTGATCAGACAGACTTGCCATCTGATCAGGAGTGTACCGATCACCAACATACACAGCAGCATCGATAGCGGCACTGGCATCCTCCAGCATTGCGGCCAGATTCGGATTCGTGACCGGGTTCGGATCTTGCACGCCAGCATCCTGCACCAGATCGCCGACGAGTCTGACGTCATATCTGGAGAGCATTTCCGCTGGCGAGCAATAAACGGTCATTTGGATTCCAATCAGCACACGTTCTCAAACAGGAACCCGGTGATCGGAGCCGTCATGTTGACATCGAAGTTGTCAGTGACCGCGATCTTGGTCAGTCGGTCCCATCGCGAATCGTCCGTTTCCACCGTCATGTCGTCATTCCGGTAAATCTGGATCGAACACGTCGAGAACGAGCGGCCACCGTCCACGCCTTCCAACTCATTCGGTCGGTAGCACGCGAACACGGTCCCGAACGGCATCACAAAGGATGCGGTCTGCGTCACGAGTCCGCGATTGGCCGTGACCTTGACCGTCTTTTCGATGATGTACGGAGTGTTGTACAGCGTCGGCGGCAGACCGTACTGGTCCTTGTCGAACGTCGTGACATCGTCGAGGTTCAGGAACTTCGGACCGGCCAAGTTCTGCTTGACCAGTTCGACGATTTCCTGACTCACCGAAATCTGTTCGGCGGTTTCCGGCGACATCACCAGCAGCAGCTTGTCCGCGTCGACCGCCGCCCGCGTATCCAAGGTGATGATCTTCTTGGCGTAGTTCAGCGACCGCTTGATTGCCAGCCGTGCCGCAGTCGATGACGCCCAATTGCCGACAACACCCGGAATCGAACCCGGAGTGTCGAGGTCTGCAACGTGAGTTGAATCGTACTGAGACGAGTCGGTCATCTTGGCGACTACGGCATTCGTGCGGAACGTCATGGCTCGTTGAGCGAGTGACCTCTGCCGACGATCCAGTTCATTCCACGCCGCCTGTTCCGTGGTCATCTTGCCGACTTTGTCGTCCCAGTTATAACGCTGGCAACGATAGCTGTACTCGCGGAAGTATTCATCTTGGTTGTTGGTTGATGGCCTTTCAGCTCCGTCCGCCCAGCGTTGTGCACCGCCGTTGGCATCGGTGATACGAGCACGCTGGTCGAGCCCCATCTGATACCAGATGCCGGTCGCCTGCTGGCAGGACACGGGTTGAGCGTATCGCAGAACCGGGAAGTCCCGCAAATTACGCGAGAAGTCGACGAACAGCGAACCGCCCGATTGGGCATTGTTCCCCGGAATGTACACGTTGTACGGGCCGGGCATTACACGCGGATTGGCCATGTTTCAAAGTCCTTGAGGAGATGTTTGCGGAACAACCCGCGATGTTGAAAACGGATCAGGTCTTGACGAGTCCGACAGTCACACGCACGGGACACAACGCCCCGACTTGTCCATTGCTCGCGGCTTGGCCGACGTAGTAGTTGCCAGCCGTGGCGACGATGCCTTTGCCGTCCGCATCAGCCATGATCAAGTCACCAGCCGTCCACGCGAACGCACACGTCAGGTCGACTTCCGTTGACCCTTCGCCGTGGATTTCGATGTTCTCGTTGACGATGGCCGCGACCAATGCCGTGGCATCGCTCATGGCAGGATCGGGATTGGCTCGCGATGCGTTCGACGAGATGCCGATGGGAATCACGGTTGCCCCGGTCGCCTGAATCGCCGAATTCGGGGCGGCGGTATCAGCGACAACGATACGGGCGACATTGATCGTCCCGCCCGCTCGCATGTTTTGAATCTGTCCCATTTGGGAAATCCTTTACGTTGAAAAGGTTGGAGACTGCAAATTTGCAGATTGAGTTCAGACTGCCACGCCGTGCTCTTTCAAGACGGCCTGATATTCGGCTTCGAACGTGGTCCGTTCGCCGCGAGTGCTGGCGTTCTTCTGTGCCGCTCGTTCGGCAGCAATCCGGGAGTATCGCTCCACGTCCTGCGGCTTCATCTGCACCGGACGTTCGCCCCCGCGTGCGTACCGATCAAGCGGAATCGTGGCATCGTTGAAGAACGGCACGTCCAGCGAATCCCGCTTGCTGTACTTGGTCACGGTCTTTTCGCAGTGACGGGCGAACTGATCGTCGTTGAAGTCCTGAACCAGTTCGAGTTCTTCGGACGGTTCGAACACGTACTCGCCAGCCAGTTCGGCCAGCTTCTGAGACCGCTTGTGATACCGCACGGTTTCTTCGTTGGCTCGTTCGAGTTCCTTGATTCGCTTGTCTTGTGCCAGCAGTTGGTTCTGCTGAGTTGCAACCACAGTCGAAAGCCCCTTGTCCACGGTTCCACTCCTCGAATATTTGGATTTGCCGAACTTGCGACCGGCCATGTAACACCGCTTGCCATCATCCGACATCGCCCCGTATGCCGCACGCTCTTCCTCGTCCATCTCAACGTCCCCTTCGCCATCGTCGGGAGTCGTCTGCGGAGCCACGGTCGATTCGTCGGGAGCGTCCGTGACCGCGACTTCCTCTGGATCGGCGACGGGATCGGTTTCCACGTCGTCCATGCCACGCGGAGGAGCCTCGACAGCAGGATCGGGACTCATGGCTTGCTGAACGGACTGCACAATGGACGGCATCAACGCCATCAATGCCTGCTGAATCGCGGTTCCAAGGTCGGGCTTTCCGGGGATTGGCATATCCACTTCATCGTCTCCTGCTGAGTAATCTACTTTGAGGGTCTTCCGGCCTTCCCCGGATGGAATGTAAGCATTGTTCGGCCCCGGCATCACGGACGGACCACCGACAGCCGAATACCGCATGACCTCGCGACCATCGCCCGACCGACAATAAGCGTTCATGCCGCTGTCAAGCCGTGGCGTTTCCGCTCCCAATGCCGCAATCGGGTCTAAAGTGCGGCGTTCCATCGGTTCGCCGCACCAGACCTCGGGAGAACGACGCTGAAGTTTCTTGAATCGATCCAAGTCCGAATTGTGAACCCATTCATCGGCGTAAATCGCCCACTTCGGTTCGCGATCACCGAGCAACCCAAGATAGAACGGCCCCGCGTACCCAAGCACATCGGGCATCGGCAGGCCAGCGGCACGCTCATCCTCGGATGGCGTGTGACCATCGCTGATCGCTGCGAACGTGTTGGAATCCGCGATGCGATGATTCGCCCAGTTGACGAGCTTCAGCAGGTTCGCTTGGTTGTAGACGATCCGTTCGCGGTTCTCGCCTTCGGGGACCGTGTGCTCAAGGAAGATGCAACGCGGGCCAAAGTGCGTGAATTCGTTCGCGGGGAATTGACCGGCAGACTTGCGATTGAGTTCTGATGCTTCGGGAGAGGCACGCCAGATTTTGAGGATGGCGGCAGTGCGTTCGTTGACGGACGGAATGGTTTTGGCCATCGCCCGGTTCGCACGTTCGAAGAATTGCTCCTGTCGCTCGCCTTGCATGGGAGCGGGAGTCTTATCAGCCGGTTTGGCTTTCTTCGGCGGGTCTTTCAACGCATTTGCCATAGTGGCATGCGTTGATATCCGCCTGAAATGGATTTAGCAACGGGACTTTTTCGGCAGACTGCAAATTTGCAGACTCGATTTTCGGTACGATCTGAACAAAACGGGAGCATATGGTAGGCCGAAACTCAAGATGGCTTACTTTTCCCACTCATCTCGCAGAGACCGGATTACGGAGTTTGATTCGCCAATCCCTTCCCCATCGAGCATTCCTTCCATGTCAATCAGACTCGGAAGCTCACTATCATCCGGCTCTTGTTCAATGGCATCGACGCGGACGGCAACGGGAAATGACTGCCCGAGACCATACGTCAACAATCCGTACACGGTAACATGCTTTTTGACGGCAGCATGAACCTTTTCGAAGTCCTTCTTGTGAAATCGGCACGTGATTTCTATGCCAGGCACTGGCGGATAGAGCACGAACGTATGCTTCCCATGCACGTCCAATTGTTCGACCATGCCGCTGACAGAGCCTAGAGCAGGCGGTATCATGCTAATCAGCACCGATCGACCATGCGACCAGTTCATTCCATGGCTCCGCAGTAAGACGCCGAAAGAACATGAAGAGATGACGCTGATTCAACAATTACAGTTTCGAGATGCTCAGCGCGAAGCAGACGCAGCACGAGCGGCAGCCGAAGCCAAGGAGTCCGCCGATAGAAACCGGAAATCTGATGACGCATGGAAATTAACTGTCGAGAGAAATGCAAACAAGCGCTTTTGGATTGGATTGGCGGCAACGGTAATTATCACTCTGACCGCATCAATTATTCTGAATGCTCCGCTGTGGATTGAACGATGGAGAAGGGCGATGCCAGCACCAGCGCCAATCGCAAGTCCGCCCCGACCAACACAAAACTAGCCATCACCAAAGTTGCCGATCACTACCCGATTTTCATTTCGCATCCAGAGCATTGAGGATGTCGCACAATTCTCCGCGAGTCCTGATTTCCCTCAGTAGCATCATTGTGCCTCCTCGAACGGCATCAACCCGCCACTTTCCGCCGATCCACTGACGAACGATGACAGTCAGCACATTGACACTCCTGCCGATGATGTGCTCGTGCATGCCGATGCCGAACGAGATTTAGTTCATCACTCATCGAACAGACCTCCTCAGCTCCAAAGCATCCTGCTTTGCCCGACGTTCCCTCAACAGTCTCAGCCATTCCTCTGCTGCACTTCGAATGAATTCCGCGACAACATGCCCTTGCCTCAACTCTTCAGGATCATCGGACCAACTCTGTTCCATGTGAGATGCCGCCTCTTCGAAGGCTTCCATCCGGGCATCGATTTGAGCGTCGGTCAATCGTCGATCGATACGATTCATTGGTTCACTCTGCAAATTTGCAGTCATCCTGTCGATGCTTGAGTTTGTTGAGAATGTGTTCCCGTGAAGGAGCCCCGACGCCATGCCAACCGATATGCTTTTCGCACTTGTGCCAAGTCGCCCCGCAATCGTTCGAGTAGTACAGCCCCTCATT
>OFQY01000570.1_pt1 | contig 13890 bp, 22 predicted proteins | sample 1542991 | NCBI WGS metagenome assembly OFQY01 (sample SAMN07774224, study PRJEB24372) | wastewater metagenome | isolation source: Exp Tend VB 10WW | collected 2016-02 | reverse complement strand
TGAGGAAGAAGGTCTGCTCGGAAACCACCGGAGACGCATCATGAGCGAAGTTCGCAAACAACCGGAGCTTGACGCGCTACACGAGCACATTCGTCAGCTTGAGGCGAAAGTCAAAGAGCTTTCGGCGGTTGACTGGTGGAACGACTGGGAAGATCCCGAGTACAGTTTCGGATGCTGGTCTGAAGCCGTTGACGACCTCGATGTTGACGACGTTCGGCGCGTGATCGGATGTCGCCAAGTCTCCGAGAAATGGGCCGCACATTTCTGCGTCTCTGTCGATGAGGACGGCGAGCCAGACGAGACCGAGGCGCGCCTCTTCGACACGAAGGTAGAAGCGGAAAAGTGCTGGGACGAAAGCCTTGCAGCCGCACGATCCACCCTCGAGACCGCACCTACTGAAGTTCGCACACAATCTGAGGACGTTTCAACATGAAGTCCTATTGGACCTCTGTGTACCTGCCCGCGCGGCTTCGTCCCGCGTTTGAGTATCACGGTCCCTGGTGGATCAGCGGCGAGACCATGCCGACTGATGACGACGACGATCTCAGCTTCGCCTACACGATCTGCGCGTGGGTGATGGCGACCGATGAAGATGCTGCGCTTGAGACATTGCGGCTTGCTATCGATGAGGACAAGCGCCCCACATCGCTAGAGGCTCGCTTCTCCGAACAAAAAGAGATGACGGACAGCGACCGTTTCAAAGGCGCCGGCTGGATGAAGTGGCCGTGGCCGGTCAAGCCGCTGGAGCCACGGCCATGAGTAAGCTCTGGCGCGAACATCAAGATCGGCTTGCACAGTTCGACATGGAGCGCATGGAAGCTGAGGCCAACGCTTTTGCGCTTGAGCTTCTAATGCCAGAGCCGTGGATACGCCGCGATGCTGCTGGCGTTGATCTAGCGGATGACAAAGCCGTCGAAAAGCTGGCCCGCCTTTACAAGGTCCCCGTCGCCATCATGGCGTTTCGGATCGGGCAGATCCACGCAAGCGGTGAGCGAATTGGATCGTCTAGCCAACCACAGACCGTGACCGAGCAGACCAATCCCCAGAACACTAAGGACACGCAATAATGTCAGCGTTGGACCTCGCCGACATCCTCGACGCGATCGCCAAGCAGCCTGCGGTCCCACTGCGCGACATACGCGGAGAGCTCCGGAGCGCGGCGCAGATGCTGCGGGAGATGGCGGAGGCGCTGAGGCCGTTTGCCGGCGACCTGCTGCTGCTCGGGCCGCTGCCCGACGACTGCCAGCTGTCGCTCAACGTGACGGTCGGGCAGCAACGTCGCGCCCGCGCTGCGTTGGAGGGTCGGTCATGACCCCGCAGCGCATCCAACTCCGCCGCACGAAGGGCTGGAAGATGCCGCCCAACACCGTGAAGGTCGACCGGACCACCCGCTGGGGTAACCGCTATCTCGTGGGCAAGTGGGGCCTGACGCGGCAGCGGTTTGGATCGCCGCCAATCCCTCCAACGGCAGAGAACTGCGTGGCGTGGTTCCGCTCTTATGCCGAGAACAAGGCGTTCCACGAGCGTGACTGGCTGGAGCCTCTTCGCGGCAAGAACCTCGCCTGCTGGTGCAAGCCCGGCGAGCCCTGCCACGCCGACGTCCTCCTGGAGCTTGCGAACCAATGACCGCCCAGATCCTCACCCACCCGCGCTTCAACCGCCCGGCGCCGACGCCCGAGCGCCAGATCGATGAGGCCATTGCGACGCTGCGCCTGGTCACGCTCCGCGCCGACCAGCTGGCGGAGCTTGCCGACAGAGTGGCGCAGAGGTTGGCGGCGGAGATGGAGGAACGCGCGCCGTGAACCCGCGCTCCTTCGCCGCACAGGTACGACGCGCCATCGAAGCCTACACCAAGGCGACGGGCGTTGTTCCTGTTGTGGAATTCGAGGGCGGTGACCGGTTCACGATCCGGGCCCCTGGCGGGGCGAAGACAGACGACGACGAAGCACGTAACCTCCAGCGCGAACTGGATGGGGCTTTCAAGTCATGAACAAGGTGCGCCTGCCCTACTATGTGATCAGGAAGGGGCGCGGGTATTTCGAGATCGGCAAGCACCGCTCCGACCTGACGGGGATCCCCGCATCGATCCCGCTCGGCAAGGACGGCCCAGACACATGGGCCAAGGCGCACTCATGGTATGAGGCGTTCCAGGATGCGCGCGCGCCGAACAGCCGCAAGCGCCTCGGCGGGTATCCGCCCGGCTCCCTGGGCGCCGCCTACGTCCTGTGGAAGGGCTCGCCTGACTGGCTGGAGAAGAAGCCACGGACGCGCGAGGAATACGAGCGCGCATGGGACGACCACATCGACCCGGCATTCGGGCGGCGGCTTTTCACCAAGATCACGGTGTCGGATTCCGAGGCCTTCCACCGCCGGCTGAAGAAGGAACTGAGCCCATCCGACGCGCACCGGACGCTCAAGATATGGCGGGCCATCCTTCACATGCTGCAGAAGAAAAACCTTCTGCCACAAGCCCCAATAGGGGCTGTCACCAATCCGATGCCGAAGGGCCGCGGCCAGTTCTGGCTGGCCTGGGAGGTCGCGAAAATGCTACGCGCTGCGCGCCTCGCTCACCGTTTCACGGGCGATGACAAGTGGCTGGCGATCGGACTTGCGGTGCGCCTGGCATGGGAGACGGCGATGTCTCCCCCGGACTGCCGGACGTTCACGCTGGCGATGATGCGCAAGGACCGCTCCGGCTGGTACCTGGAGCGCGCGCGGACCAAGACAGGCGCCGCAGCCAAGCCGCCGCTCAGCACCGCCCTCGCCGATGATCTCTACGCCTACGCGAAGCGCGACGGCCGCACGCCCATCCCGACTGCTGTCCTGTTCGGCAGCGCCAAGGGCAAGGGATGGGACAGGTTCCAGATGGCGGACCTGTTCGCCGAGTTGCGGCGCATCACATTCGGCAAGAAGGAGCGCCGCCAGTTCCAGGACATGCGCCGGTCGGCCAACCTCGAGGCGGATCTAGGCGGCGCCAGCGCGCAGGACCGCGCGGCGGTCATGGCGAACGCGCTGGACAAGAACAAGTCACTGGACGCCGTCTACACCCCCGTCACCGTGGCTCGCGCCCGCAAGGCGCAGGAGGCCCGGGAAGCCGGCCGCGCGCTGCTCGAGCAGGAACTCGGGCGCGACCGGAGTCGGAAACACCCGCCGGGAGGTGTTTGAACTGTGTTTGAACCTGCGAACCGTTCTCACGCTAAGACCTTGAAAACGCTGGCGATCCCGGCAGGACTTGAACCTGCAACCACCCGCTTAGAAGGCAAGGGATTACGTCGCGTAAACAAGGTCATTTCAGACTTTTGGCCCCTGAACGGGTGCCGAACGTCGGGTCAGAGTTTGAACTCGCAGGTGCAGCATTTTGGAAGGAGCTAACGCGCGATGGCCTGCAATCAGTTCAAAGTCGGCGATCGGGTCTACATCATCGGCAGCGATCCATACTGGTGGATGATCACCGAGATCATCGGCGAGGATATTGCCGTCCTGGAGCGGCGAAACGAGCGAACCGACAAGCACGAGACGACGGTCACCAACTTCTCGTATGGGATGCTGGCGAAAGCTCACATGGGGTAGAAATGATGGAAGATACAACCGACAATGCGATCAGGATGTCAGCGGAGTTCATGAGCGATCTACGAGGTCGCGCGCAGACGCACTTCGTTCATCGTCTCTGCGACGAAATGCTTGCCGGGGTTCGCGTGTATCCCCGGAAACAAGCCGACGCCCTTCCTGACAGTGATGTCGTCATGACATCAGAGGGCGTCGACAAGATGCGTGAGATGTTCAAGCGCGAGCCCGACATGCTGGCCAGCTTCCTGCCCGAAGGTTTCGCAGTCGTGGACAAACATATCCTGGTGGACATCATGAGAGTGATGGCTAGCGCCTCACCTGTCGGCGCTATGAATGGCGACGTATGCGCGAGCATCGTCATAAGACAATCAGCGGATCGCCTCTTCGGAATGTCGGAAATGGCGCGGCGGAAGAATGAGGACGAGCAGCAGGGCTGAGCCCGGCGCCGGAAACGAAAACCCCGGCGGGGTGAGCCGCCGGGGTGCGTGGGCGCGGGGGCGCTGGGGCAGTCGTCAGACGTTGAATCGTCGGGCGAAGTAGGGCCAGAAGAACACAACCAGCGCCGCGAAGTAGATCCAGCCGATGAGGCCGGACAGGAAGTCTGGAACCGGGATGACCTTCAGGAACACGCCGGCCGCGAAGGCGCACAGCACGGTCCAAACCGTCGCCCGGAAGCGGCGCCAGAAGTTCTTGTAGTCGACGTCGGGTAGGTCAACGGTAGCCATGGGCGTAGTTCCCTTTCTGTGGGGGCTGGGGTAAAAGTGAGAATGGATCCGGACTTCGATATTCGCGCCGAAGTGACGAGGCAGGCGGCGAGCAATCTTGCTTCGCAACTCGAAACGAGCATTCGCGAAATGCTCGATCTTCACGCCCCGGGCTGGACCAAGGACAACATCGCCTCAAGGCTTCGCTGGCAAACCTACGCGAAGGCCCCCGGCGTCGAAACGCTTCTACTCGACGGCCAGCCTATCCTTGAGCTTCAGCCGCCAACGTCCGAAGATCGGTTCGACAAGAAGACGAACAGCTACGTGACGACCTTCAAGCGCGACGTCTGGAAAGCCGCTCGCTAAGCCTTGCAAATCTTCGCGTCGAACGCGGTCGGCCGCTTCTCGGGGCAGCGGCACCAGAGGTCGTTATTGTGGTCGCCGATCTGCTCCGCTGTCGCGAGCGAGAGGATGTCGCTGCGAGCGATCAGGATCGGAACGTCGCTCGAGCAGGTCGCGTCGACGTAGATCGTCTTTTCAATTCCGGTAATGGTAGTCGGGAAGCCTGGCTCCGGCTTCGTCTGGCAGCTGCACAGCAACGTCATGGCTGCGCACACTGTCGCTCGCGCGAACATATTCATTACTATTCTCCGTAATGGTTGAGACGATCTGGGCTTCACGCTCAGCGGCAATGCGCGCGTTCTTCTCGCGCTCCTGCCGCTCGACACCCCTCCGGATGTTGTATTCCCAGCGCTTCATGCCGAGGAACGCCAGCGCAAAGACAGCCAGGTACTGCGCCCACTTGTTGTTGGTGAACCACGTCCAGACGCCCGCGAGAAACGGCATGTGAGACCCCTAGTACATCAATTGCGAGGCTCTTTGCTCGCCACGCTTCTTCTTGCGCAGGCCAGCCTTTTCGAGGCCGACGCCCAGCAGCCATCCGACGAAGCAGACCAGCGCGACCAGAGATGACAGCATGACCGCCGCGGTGACCGGCGACTTCATCATGTCGAGGAACAGGACCGTCACGAAGCCGAGCCCGCCTGACAGCTTCATCCCGTTCGCCATGCCGACCCGCAGGCCGTTGGCGAGCCAGAGCATGGCCGCTCCGATGAACCGCTCGGTCGTTTCCATGGGCTTCGCGCCGGCCGTCGGGTCGATCCCGTAGGGGATTCCCTCCGGCATCTTCGTTTCCCGGTGAGGCGGCTTGACCCCGCCCTCGCCTGCGACCACGGGCGGGAGCGTGGTCGGTGGCCCGGCGGGCTTCAGGACGGGAGGCTGCTCCTTAGCCGGCGCAGGAGCAGGACGCGCCTGGACAACCGGAGCCGCCTGCAGCGGATAGCTCTGCGCCACCTCCAGCACGACCTTGAATGGTGTCTTGTTGGAGAGGACTTCGTCCTTGTAACGGCCCTTCTCGCCGGTCTCGGGGTTTACCCACTCGGGCTGGTAGTCGCGGCGGGTCGGAAGCTCGATCGCGACACGTTTGGTCGCCTCGATGCCGTCATAGCCCAACAGGAGCGCGCCCTCGGTGTAGCGGCGGATCAGGAGCCCCAGCAGCGCCCGCTTCCATGGCTTGCCATCGCCCGCGATCGTCGTCGCATAGATGAATGCGCCCATGGCGACGGCGGCGTCCTGCCAGCGGCCTGCGTTGATGGACGGCAGGAGCTCGCTCGATTCCAGCAGGCGTGTGACGCCAAGGTTGAACACCCACACGACGAGCGCATCCATCTGGAACTGCGTCAGCGGATAGGTGACGGCCTTGCGCACGTCAGCAACAACGCGACCCATGGCCGCCTCAAGATACGGCATCACCTGGTCCTCGGTGATGGTGTCGCCCTCGACGACAGGACGCCCGTCCGGATGCCAGCGGACGCCGAACGAGATCGTCCACTTGCCGGCGCTGCACTGGTAGGCCTTGAGGGCTGCGCCTTCAGCCGAACGCGGCCACAGCACCCACTCGCCGTCGACCTTGACCCGCTCTGGCCCCTTCTCCCAATGCTTGATCAGGCGGTAGCACTCGGGCCCGGCGGTCAGGTGGTCGTTGTTGGGCGGCAGCCCACTAAGCAGCGCGGTCGCCATACTTCCAGCCCTCCGTCTCCGCCGATGGTCGCCCGCTCTGGTCGAGACGGACGGTCATTTTCAGGCGTGTCGACTGCGCGGGTCCGGGCTCGACTTCGATGTCGGCCGCGGCCAGCAATTCGCAGACGTCCGGGCGATGCCCCTCGCCCTGGATGAGACGGATGGAAAGCGCCCCCTGCCCGTCCTTTTCGTTCACAAGCGTGATGGTCTTTTCGGCCGGGTACTCCGTCCCCTTGGGGAACACGACCGCCGCGATGTCGCCCGCCACCTCCAGCGCCAGCGTGTGGCTGGTGATGTCGCTGATCGAGAAGTCCGGGCGACGCCCCTCGAGGATGGCGGCGCGGATGGCCGCCCCCATGGCGACGACCGCTTCCGGGCTCTCCAGCTTGTTCGGCTGCTTGCCGAAGAACTCGGCGACGTCATCGCGAATAGCGGGGACGCGGGACATGCCCCCGACCAGGAGCACGTCGTTGAGATCCCGAACCGAGAATTTCGGGTCTTTCAGGCGCATGTTATCGACCGCCGACTTGCAGGCGTAGATCACACGCTCCCGAAGACTGCGGGTCAGCTCGTTGAACAGGCCCTGCTTGATCACGAAGTCCGCCGGCAGGTCTTCGCCCTCCGGGCCCTTGGCGATGTCGCGGACGAGGAAGCGCGTCTCCGACTTGGACGTCAGCCGCTTCTTGGCTTCCTCTGCTTCCGTGCGCAGCAGGATCATCGCGAAGCCGTCGTCGGCCAGGTTGATCGGCGTCCCGTCCGACATCTTGTTCTGCGTCGCGAACACGTTGACGACCCAGTCCGACAGGCGGCGATCCCAATCCGTCCCGCCGCAATCGCGGATCCCGCCATTCGCCTTGACCTCGACATGCCCGCCGCCGGTCTGGATTATCGAGATGTCGAACGTGCCGCCGCCGAGGTCAAACACCGCAATGCGGCGGACCTTCTTGCTATCGTACCCGTAGGCGAGCGCGGCAGCGGTCGGCTCGTGGATAAGCTCGACGCGGGTGAGGCCAGCCTTGCGAGCGGCTTCCTCGACGGCTGCGCATTGCGCCTGCGTGAAGTCGGCAGGAACGCCGATGACAGCGCCCGTCACCTCATCCTGCGGCATCAGCTTGGCGTTGGCCGCATCGATCAGCGCGCCGATCACGTAGGACGTCAGGTCAACGGGGGAATAGGTCGTCCCGTCGGGCCCGCGATAGTGCGTCATCCCGTTGGGGTTGCCGTCCGCGTCCTTGCCCTCGCAGGTCTGGTGGCCGGTGTCCTCGTCGTCGTTCCAGTGCTCGGCCAGTCTGCGCTTGAAGTGGCGGAAGCAGAACTCCGGATGACGCCGGCCAAGATCGACCGCGTCCTTGCCCACCAGCGCGGCGTCAGGCCCGATGGTGACGACGGACGGCATGATCGTCTCGATGCCGTCGATCTCGAACATGCGAGCGGTGCGCCCGTCGAAATAGGCGGCGGCTGAGTTGGACGTGCCCAGGTCGATGCCAATGATCACTGGTTATCTCCTATTCGGCCGCGATCTTGGCGGCTGCTTGAGCGGCGACGCGGACGGCGTCACGCGCCCGCCAGTCGCCGACGACGAAGACGATGTCCCGGCTGTTCGCCTTGCGCAGATGCTGGGACGCCTGCCCGCCAGCGCGGGCGCCGGGGTGCTGGACCTCGACGGGCTCAGGAGGGGGCGGGACTGCGACAGGCTCGGGCTCTGGGGCCGCTTCGGGGGCTGCTTCCGGGGCCGGCTGGTTAAGCTCCAGCGTCTCGGGCTCTTCGACTGCCGCCGCAGCGGCTGGCTCCGGCTCAGCCTCCGTTGGCGGGGGCTCCGCGACCACCGGCTTGACCGGCTCGGACGGGGTCGCTGCAACCGCCATGGCTGCGCGGATTGCCGCAAGCTTCGCCTCGTGTTCGGCGTTCTCGATTTCCTCGGCGCGGCGAAGTGCATTGGACACCGCAGCGGCGGACACGCTGGTGACGGCCGCCCACAGCAGCAGGTTGCGCGCGAACTCGGCGACCCAGAAGATGATCTCCGCGCGGAGTTCCGCGTCGGCTGCGACCCGCGCCTTGTCGCGGTTGGCGATTTCTTCCAGCCGCTTGTTCGTGTTGGCCGCCATGACGGGTGATGCCTGCCCCTGCATGAGCCCGTCCTCGCGGGCCTTGAGGGTCGCAAGCTCTCGGGTAATAGCCTCGCCACGGGCGCGCATGGCGCTCTCGGTTTTGTCCTCGCTGATGCCGTCCACGGTCCCGAAATAGAGGCCCTGCGCGATCAGCGACTTCTGTGCCTTGCTGATCCCCTCGGGGGACATGCTGGCCATCAGCTGCTGCTCGGTCTTGAGGTCGGCGATCTCCTTGCGGACGCGTTCCAATTCCTCCCCGGTCCCGCCAACGGCGTTGTCCTGCGCCTTCTGGAGCGTCACCGCTTCCTCGGCCGCAAGGTCAGCCTTGGCGTTGAGAACGACGCTCGATTCCCCGAACGTGTTCGGCATGATGAAGTGCAAACCGTCTTTGGCGTTCTGGACGTTCGCCCACACCAGGAAGGGAAGCACCGCCAGGCAGACCCACATGCGAACCTTGTCCTGCGCCCGCATCGCCCGCATGAACAGGACGGCCGCCAGAAGCTCCAGCCCCAGCACCACGCAGGCATAGGCGACGCGCGGGATCCACGTCAGCGAGATCAGATCCCCGCTCGACTTGGCGAAGGCGCCGCTGATCGAGAGGAAGGCGAGGCCAACCGTCAGGATGACGACGGCCAGAAGGGTGAATTTCTTCGTCCCCTCCTCCTCGTTTTTCAGCTCAAGGAATTTGTCCAGAAACTTGATCATGCCCAGCCCCTTGCCGGTTGTGTGGGTTAGCGCTGGCCCAGAAGCGCGATGACGATGAGCGTGCTCAGCACCGACCCAACGATGGCGGCGACAATGCCGAGCGCCCACCAGACGGTGCGCGAGCGGCGCTCGTGGATGGCCGACAGGATGGCCTGCGTGTTCTTCAGCAACTCGGCCTGCTGCGCTTCGCGGTCAGCGGTGCGGAGTTTGTTCCATTCGGTCGTGAGCCCGTTCGATTGCTCGCGATTGGCTGCGGTCAAATGATCGCAGACATGAGCGATTTTGGCATCCACTGCCGTCATCATCCGTGTCTCCAGTCTGTCGAGGTGAACTTGCTGCGGCGAGTGCTGGTGCTTGACCTCAAGGACAACCAGCCGTTCGCGCGTCTCTTCCAGGTTGTCCTGAGTGCGGAATACCTGCCGTTCCAGTAGTCCGCCGTTGTCGGTCATGCCCAGCCCCAGCCATAGGTCGTTACATCTCGCCAACACGCGCGAACAAATTCAGCAGGCGGTCGACGTCCTTCTCGCGTTCGTCGTCCTGCGCAGTCGACTGGCCGGCGTTGCGCTTGTTGCGAAGCTCGGCCTTCTCGACGTTCAGCAACTCGGTGAACTTGCGGCGACTGTCGCGCGACAGCTTGGCGATCACGTCCTGTGTCGTGACCGGGTTCGCCTTCATCGCATCCAGCAGATGCTCCGTCGTGATCTCATCCTCGACGGGGTCGGGTGCGGCAGGTGCGTCCACCTGCCCGTAGTCGCTCAGCTTCGCCTCGGCAGGGTTGGGCGGTAGTTGCTGGGGCCGCTCGGCTTCCAGCTCCGCAACCCGCGCCTCCGCAGCCTCCGCCCGCGCCAGCGCAGCCTTAAGCTCCTCATCGCGCGGGTCGGGCTTCATCGCCGCGACCATTTCCTCAATCATTCGGTTGTAGGGGTCGGGCTGCTCCGCCGCCTCCGGATACTCGCGCGGGCCATCCTCGGCGGCGTTGACGAGCGCGGCGGCGTCGGGAGTGTCGACTGTGACGGGAGCAGCCGCATCAACCTCCTCCCGCACCTCAAACGACGCGAGGAAGTCCAGTATCTGCTCCTCCGTCTGGCAGGACTTGGACACACTGCCATGGCCTCTCGGAGACCCCGCCACACTATAAAATGAACCGTGCCAGACCACGAAAGCGCGGTCGGCAAAGTTGGCCTGAGACGGCATCCAGCCGGCCGCGCCGAACAACTGGGACAACTCTTCGGCCCTCACTTCTTCAGGGCTCGGGCCTGCGGTCACGCGGCGAGTTTTCACGGGATGCTCCAGAGTATGTTGGGGGATTCGGCCGCCATTGGCTTCCACGCATAGGGGCGCTTGGATGGCGGGTAGACTTTGTCAGGCGTCTTGGAATCGAGAACCCATTCCCTGCCATCGAGCGTGACGACGACGACGATATGCCCGAGCGTCCGGCCGTCCGGCTCCTTCACCAGTCCGGTCTCAAAGCGGAGGGCTTTGGGATCTACGCCGAGAGCAAGCAGCGCCTGTCGTGTAGATGCGGCGCGATCGTCGCAATCGCCCATGCGGTCGGGCGGGAACGGAACCCACGGGTCGTAATAGCCGTCATCTTCGCGGGTGATGATCCCCTCGGTGATTTCCCGGTTGATGATCGCAAGATCGAACGGGGTTATGGTCTGGACGATGCAGCCCGGATCACGCGTCCTGGCGCAGTATTCCAGCCACGGGTACGGAAGCGTGACCGACTCCTGCGCATGGGCTCGCGATCCGGCGAGCGCCAGCACAAGGATTGCGATGCGAAAAAGCATTACGGAGACCTGTCCGCGTTGAGCGTGACGGTAGTCGAGGCGAGCGTTGTCGAGGTTCCAACGCGACGAATTTCCAGCGTGAAGATTGCCTGACTGGATCCGTTGGTGGTCTGCGCGCGGCTCCATGTCCGGTCGGAACTGAGCGCCACCCACGAGCCCGCCGATGGATCCGAGGTAAGCGAGCCGGACGTCAGCGTGGATTTGCACTCATAGTTGCCGCCCGCCGCCGCCTTGGGGACAATCCAGTCGCCAAGGTCCGTGGCCCCGCCCGTGACCAGCGTGCGAGTAATGTCGCCATCCGCCTCCAGAGCGAAGCGACAGTTCGCATTGGTCGGCGAGACCGTGCTGTCTGTGGCGGTGTAGGAGGCGGACAGGGTTATGAGCGGGCCGCCCATCGTGGACAGGAAAGCCCCAAGCATTCCGCTCATTACGACACCGCGCCGGTCAGGACGAACACGGATGCGGAGCGGACATGCACCCCGCCCATCTGGTTGGCGGCCAGAGTGGCCGTCGCGCTGTCGGTGCCGTTGACATACATGGTGCACCCCGCTCCGCGCGTGATCGTCCGCGCTGACGTTCCCGGGTCGATCGTCATCTTGTCATTGGCGGTGAAGACGCTGTTGTTGAGGGTGATGTTGCCGGTGAGAGCGAGGTGGGTGTTGCGACTGGCGGCGGTCAGTACGCCAGTCGTTTCAGACGACACTGCAACGGCTGCCTGCAGGCCTCCTGCCGAATTGAACAGCATGGACTTCGGCGTGCCGGACGTATCGACCCGGAACTCCAGCCCACTAGTCGTGTTGCGGATGTCGTCATAGCGGCTGGAATTGCGTAGCTGAATGTTGGTGACGTTCGAGCCGGTCGAGATCAGGTCCAGCCCGGCGGTCGCCTTGTTGATCTGAATGTCGCCGTTGAAGGTCTGGACGGAGGAACTAGACCACGTCCAAGCTCCAGATGCAGTGATGCTGCCCGCCACTGTCCCGCTCAGCGTCGGCCCTGAGAACGTCCCGCCCGTTACCGTCTTGCCTGTGAACGTCAGCGCAGTTGGCAGCGAGAAGGTTGGCGCACCAGAGACGCCATCTCCGTTCGTGACAGTGATTTCGTTTGCGGTTCCGGTAAGCGTCCGGCCAGCGAAAGTGTTGTCTGCCGTCTGGCAGAGGATGCCGTTGGTATTAAAGGATGCGAGCGCAGCTAGGCCTGCGTCATACGCCTGCACGTTCGTCCCGACGACTAGCGACAGCGCCGTCCGCTGCGCCGCCGCATCCGCAGCCGTCAACAGCGCCCTGCCCGCAACCGTAGACGTCAGCAGCGAGAACGTGTCCGCCGCCGTCGAGTAGAGCATTGAGCCGGCTGTGGTGAAGTCGAGCGCGGCGATGGCGGTTATGGTGGCGTCCGTCGCCGACACGCCGAGATTGGTGCGGGCGCCGGAGGCTGACGTCGCGCCGGTTCCGCCTGCCGTGATCGGGCGGGCTGCGTTCAGGTCTGTGACCAAGTCGTCGCAGAACGTGTTGTAAGCGGAGGACGAAACGACCGCGCCAGAGACTGCGGTCGTTCCACCTGGCTTGCTGTATACCCCACTGCCGTCGCGTGAAATGGCCGCCTCCATAGCTTCGGGGCCCGCGAGGGTGACCCGTTGAAAGTCGTTTTGGGTGTGTTAAGGTTTGCGGATGCTGTTGCTTCGCGCGCTCAGGAATAACGTCGCCGGCGCCCTCGCCCTTGTGGGGCTCTACGTCGCCAACAGCATGCTTTTCGGTTACGTGGTCCCGGCTCAGTTCGAGGGCTATTCGTTCCTCGGATTCAACGCGCTGTGCGCGCTGGTCATTGGCTCATGGGTTGCAGTGACGGTGTGGCGCGAGTCGCATTAGCAGCGCCCCCGGTCCGCCGCGCTTCCTGCGCCTGCTCCTGCAGCGTGTAATACTGGTCCTCGGTGAGGATGCCGGTCGGCTCCTGCCCCTGGCTCCACTGCCAATGCTTGATCGCCTTGGTCGTGTTCGTTTCCTTGCCGTCCTTGCGGTACATGTGCCCGTCATCGGCGATGCGGTAGCCGACCTGCTGGAGGTTGAGTTGCAGCGTCTCGACGAATTGCGGGCGCTGGGTCTGCTTCTCCCAGTTCCAGGCGTTGGGGTTCTCCGGCTCCGGCAGGTTGGGGTCGCGCATCGTCCCTGATTTGATCATGGCGTCACGGTTGGCCTGGTCGGCTTCCGATAGGATCGCGGCATAGCCGCCTGCGCTGCCAGCGAGCGCGAGACCCGCGCCGATGCCTTGGACCGGATGCTGGGCGAGATAGCTCAGCATCTTATGCGCGGTCGAGTAGGGCTTGGGCACAACCTCGCCGCTCTGGATTTGCGCGAGCAGCTTCGCGCCCGCAGGGCTGTAGACCAGCTCGTGCATCTTCGCGGCTTCTTCCGGCGTGCCGGCCTTGGCCTTGGGCGGGATCGCCCCAATCTTGCGCGGGCTCATCGGGCTGTAGCTGGGCAAGCCGCCGACTTTCGGAGCCTTCGGACCCATCGCCTCGGAGATGCGTTGCAATTCCTTCTCGGCCGCCGCCTTCGTGTTCTCGAAATTCAGGACTTCGAGATTGAACTTGTCCAGCGTGGCCTTGGCTTCGTTGCGAACGCGCTCGGCTTCCAGCGTGGCCCGCTCTGCCGTCGCGCGGGCTTCAACGAACGGCTCGTTCAGCGTCTTGGCGTTCGGGTTCGAGAAGTTGCGAGCGCGCTGGAGTTCCAGCTTGCGGGTCGCCCCGCCTTGCTTGGAGCGGGCTTCCTTCAGCGCCTGTTCGGCCTTGGTGAGTGTCGCCTCGGCGCCCAGCTTACGCAGCCCGACATTGACCGGGTCAGCGTTGGCCGTCTCGGAGAGCTTGCCAATCTCGCGGCTGACGCGGTCGGAGAGTTCCGTCCCGTCCCGAAGGTAGGGCGTCAGCATGCCGTACATTTCCGGCGC
>OFQY01000568.1_pt1 | contig 13910 bp, 9 predicted proteins | sample 1542991 | NCBI WGS metagenome assembly OFQY01 (sample SAMN07774224, study PRJEB24372) | wastewater metagenome | isolation source: Exp Tend VB 10WW | collected 2016-02 | reverse complement strand
AGCTCTACATGGTCGTGGCGCTCAGCAGACGGGTGATTTATCTGCGCGCGCAAAACACTACAAGCTGAAGCCCCACCACACTAAGCCATACCGGAAGCGTCACTTTGGGCTATTGGTAATTGCGGCCGTATTCTTGCTTGCTATCGTGTTCCAGGCTGGCTTCATGCTTGGCGCCAGCAACCAAGATGTTGTGCAGCAGCAAGCCCCAACTCCGGCTGCAAACGCCAGCCTCAAAAACGTTGTCTCCAGTTACGGGTACAGCTTGTCGTTTGATGGCACTATGTTCGGGGCCAAGGCTACGGCTATCGATGCCAAAGGTGCCGGCCAGACAGTGCCAGACAACCAGCTCGATGCAAATCAGCAGATTAATCTTCTGACACTTCGGCCCAAGACAGGAACAGTGCGTGCTGTTGTGGCAGCCTCTCAGTTTAGCGTTCAGGTGCTCCCCGGAACTGCCGAGTTTGACACACTGGCTGCTAAGTCAGAAAACACAGACAAGCCACAGTCAGAACTAGCGGCCCAGCTTATGCCTATAACTTCTGGTGCTGACTTTGATGTAACCAAGCTCTCGAGTACCAGTGACACACTCGGTGACGGTACCCTAACAACCAAGTCAACGTACCAATTCGTTTCTAAGTCAACCGGTGGGACGAGTTACGCAGTAGTCTGGAACGGTGTTGTCAAGGGTCATCCATTTGCCGTGAAACTCGCAGGGCTTATCAACGCATCAACTACGCCAAGTGAGTATGAAGACATATTTGCAACTCTTAAGTTTGAAGGCCAAAAAGTGCAAGGGATATCGTTCTTGTCGGGCCAGGCGTACGCAGCAAGCAACACCATAGACAGCAAGTATCTATCAGACACAATCTCACCTGCCGTACTCAAGATATACCACATTGTTTGTGGTGAACTTGTTGTGGGAAGTGTCAAGCTCGAGGATGATTGTATGGGTATGTCAGGCAGCGGGTTCCTAGTTTCGAGTGATGGCTATATCGCAACAAATGGTCATGTTGTAGTGCAGACCGCCAAAGATATATTCGTGCAAATCGTCACAAGCAGCCCCCAAAATCTGGTCGGATTTCTGCGATCAATTGGTCTCTCAGATGACCAAATAGTCGATCTTGCCAATGACCCACAGCAGCTGGCATCAGTGATTGCGAAAATTTACGATGTAAGTGACGAAAAGATATTCCTCAACAACCCAAGGGAAGTCACACTGGTTGCCTTAGGCAAAGACCCGCTCACACTGACAGAGGGTGATTCCATCGACAAGCTTTTAAACTACGAAGATAGCGAGACGATGAAGCGTGCCGAAATCATCGGGTCTGACTATTCCGGTAAAGATTTGCTGGTGGCGCAGTCGGGTGATCCTCAAGGATTTTCATCAAGCGATGTGGCGCTACTCAAGGTCAAAGTAAGCGATGCGCCAGTTATTGGAATCAGTGCTGGGCAGGTGACACAAAACGAGAAAATCACTGTGCTCGGGTTCCCGGGTGATGCTGAAAACAGCTTAGTAGACAACAGTACGCTAGATGTCTCAGTTACCAACGGTTCAATCAGTGCCATTAAAGAAGCCGCAGGGGGCAAGGGGAAACTATACCAGTCCGACGCTGATGCCTCTCACGGCAATAGCGGTGGTCCAGCCGTCAACGACGCAGGCGAAGCCTTCGGCCTGTTGACGTATCGTGTCGCTGGTGATGATCAAGGCAACGCTGCCAAGAGTTACATGCGTGACATCAATGATTTCTCAAAACTTGCCAAGGACAAAAATGTTACATTCAACACCACAAGCAAAACACAGCAAGCATGGGCAAAAGGTATGGAGCTCTACTCTAAGAATCACTTTAGCGCCGCCAAAAAAGAGTTTGCTAAGGTTAAGACTGCCTACCCAGCGCATCGACTTGTGAAGACGTACATAGAGAATGCAGATAAACAGATTGCCGCAGGCAACGACGTCAAGCTTTTCCCGGTCGCCTTACTTATCGGTGCGGCAGTACTAGCGCTCGCAGGGGTAGCCGTCGCTGTTGTCCTAATCATCAGGCACAAAACTCGTCACCAGGCTTATGTTTCGCAGACTCCTCCTGGAGCAGCCGGTCCCCCTGCACCCCCAGCAGCTCCCGTGGCGCCACCAAGCGCACCGGTAGCCCCAACATCATTCCAACAGCCGCCCACTGTGGCAGTACCAGCAGCACCGCTTCAACCACAGGCCCCACCACCCCCACTCATACCTGTGTATGCCCAGCCTCCAGCCGTTGTGCCGACTCAGCCGGCCCAACAAGCACGAGTTATGGACCAAATCATTGCAGCCCCACCCCAGCAGCCGGCCCTTGGACAGCCACTGCCGCCTTCTATGACCATGCCCTCACAGCAACCAACAGTCATCACCCCGACCATCATTCGCCCTCAATAAGAGTACTCAACCCTTGACACAGAAATAAACACAACTACAATTCCTGAAAACTAGAGGGGAAGATAAACGTATATGAAAAAACCAAGTAAGGTCCAAGCAACAAATATTGTCCGTGCAGGAATCGTCTCTGCCTTTTTTGCCGTTGTTGGCACGCTTGGCTTTGTTACGGTTGGCGTCACGGTTAATGCGGCTCCCGGTAGCCCTGGTGTGCCTGAGGCTCCGGTAGTTATCTTTGAGGAAGACTTTCAGAATACGCCATCAACTAGTCCAGTAGGGTTATTGTCTTATACGGGCGCAGATGGGATGGGCTATACAGCTGCAGCCCCATGGCTCACAAACTGCAATGGTGAAATTGTGGCCTTTAACACCCCAGATACTGATTTTTCTACCACAAACTGTGACGTAGGAAATGGCACTAACATTACCAAGGCCTATGACCAGGTTCGTCGATTGGCCTACGCGTTAGGTCAGCTGAACGGGATGGGGGGTTCATCCGGCCAGAACAAAGCACTGACAGCGTATACCGATTCAGGCTCCAGTTATGTTGACCCAGGCGCTGGACTCGTCCAGCTCGAAACCCAAACACCGATTGTGCCGACAGGTAGCAACCGAAGGTTTATTATCTCGGGGATTGATGGCGCTGCAGTGAACTGCAATATCGGCGGCACAGTAGAAGGCCGCTTGGTATTCTACCTGCTGGATAATGGGACGCCGAGGCAAGTAAACCAAACACCATTCAATGTCTGTGATTCCAATACAACGACAACACCACCGGTGTTAGACACCAATGGCGCACTTGGTCCGTCTAACGATTCTGTCAGGTCAGGTCACTACGTTCCGGACAGTGCATTATTGACAAACTCGAACAGTCTTGGGCTGCGCGTGACCAACCTAGAGGGCGGCGGACAGGGCAACGACAATGCACTTGATAACATCAGGCTACTTGATGCGTCACCAAAATTGGATAAATCATTTGCTCCAATGTCAGTTGGCGTCAACGGAGTTTCTCGTATGACCTTTACGGTCACAAACACGACAGACCTCTTGGCCAAGCAAGGCTGGTCGTTCACAGACAATCTTCCAGGCGATTTGTTAGTATCTGCGACGCCAAACACACAGAGTGATTGTCCTAACTATGTAGTTGGCTGGGCGCCAGACCGCAAAAAAGTTGACTATAATGGAGACTTAAACCAAGGCCAGGTTTCTTGCACGATGAGCATAGATGTAACGTCTGCGGTTGCTGGTACATATACGAACGGCCAGGCTAATCTTAGCTCGGTTGTTGGCGTTCGTATGCCGGCTGATGCTGTTGTGAAATTCTTGCCGAAGTCCCCGAATACGGGTATCGGGCGGCTGCTAACGAATCCACTCTTGGTTATTGGTTGCTCGGGGTTGGCTGCAATAGCGATATTAGTAATCAGGCACCGCAGTATCAGGCAACACTGATTAGGTATCTAAACCGGGCGTGAGTCCAGTTGTTATAAAGTCAACATATTACAACATTTAGCTTGACAAAGCATAAGAGAAATATATAGTTAACAATGTAGTAATTTTTAACAAAAAATCGAGAAACAAACATGCAAAAAAAACGCCTCAGTGCTTTTGTGTTTAGCCTATTATTAAGTGTGTCGTCATTGGTTGCTTTTGCACCGATGGTTACGAATGCAGCAAGCTGTACATGGACGGGTGGGGGCTCAAACGATGACTTCAGCACCGCCGCAAACTGGAGCGGATGTACGGGCGGGGGAGCGCCGCAGTCTGGTGATTCGGTCACCATCAACAACGCGGGTCCCTCAAGCCTTACGGTAACCGATGATCAAACCGGCGTGTCACTAGCAGGCATCACACTAACTGGGTCAGCAGGCATATCTGTCTATATCGAGCATCCATTAACGATCACAGGTGACATTACGGCACCAGGCAGCTCGAACTCAGTTAGTTACAACATCGCTGGCGATATTACGCTTGGAGCCGACGTGGCATTTACCAATGTCGGTCTCAGTACCGTTACTAGCCCGCCCACCGGTAATGGTAAGACACTCAACCTCAATGGCCACACTCTCGATTTCTCAACGAATAGCAACTATACCTACGGCACAATTGGCATTGACCAAGACATTACGGGCAACGGTCAAATCAACATAAATGTTGGTGACCAAAGTCTATTCATGGAAGGGTCAAACACGTTCACGGGGGTTACGAATATCATAGCCGCTGGCGACGTCACTAACCTTGCTCATAATGTCCAGACTATATATGGAAGCTCTACTATTGTCATAGGGGCCGATGCAACTCTCTCAATCCATGCTCCCGCTAGTCTAACATTCTCAAACCCAATCATTGTTCACCAGGCCTCGAGCAACAACAATGTCTATGGTAACCAGCTTATTGTCTGGAACGATACCTCAAATAGCGCAGCTATTACTGCGACGATTCCAAATATAACCCTGCAGGGCAATACCCGATTTGGTGTAAACGAAACGTTCGGTGGCGTAACTGTAAATTTGGCCGGCATTGTTTCGAATGGTTACTGTATTCAGTATGGCGATGAACTTAACCTTGACGTTTCTAACTTCCAGAATGGCCCAGCAGGATGTGTGGTTTCCGGGACAAGTAACACCGTTAAGGCCCCAAACACGGGCTTCGGCAAGCTTGCATCAACCCCATTACTGACAGTAGCTGTTACAAGCGCAGCTGCACTAGGCCTGATGACTATCCGCAAGCGTCAGCTCGCAGTAAAAAAATAACCCCACAAAAATCAAAAACGTTCTCTAAAAATAAACACAAATCAAAAACATGAGTAATCCTTATAGCCACGCAGCAGACGATGATCTTTTTAGCTCACGGTTTCGGTTCGCCCGCAGGTCTGAGCATACTCAGGTTGCAAAGCGGCCTGATAAGTACGTCCAGGACATTATCCAGCCACGTTCGCATGCAATACGTTCACCGCAGCCGGCACATGACTTTCAGGATGAGCTAACCGACATGCTGTACGGTGTAAACATGTCCTTGGATGATGACACAACACCCATTGCTACGCAGTTTAGTTTGAGCGAGCCGATGCAACCGGTTACAGACAAGAAACAAAAGCATCTTCGCTTTACCGGTTTGCGCTCTAAGCTGCTCTATGGAATGGCCGTAATTGTATTTATGTTTGGAATGGCTGTTGGGCTTCAGGGTTGGATGCTTAACCGCAAAGTTGCCGACCAAGTTGCGCCTCCTGTGCATGCTGCAGACCGAGCCACTGAACCAACCAACCCAGACGAGACCAAGCCAGACACGAATGCACTTGCAAACTACACGGTGGCCGGCGACATGCCACGATATGTTCGTGTACCATCTCTTGGGGTTGAGGCGCGTGTTCTGCGAATGGGTATAAACGCTGCTGGCGAAGTCGCTACACCAAACAACGTGTTTGACACTGGCTGGTATGACGGCTCGGCTAAGCCCGGACAAGCAGGAGCTTCGCTGTTGGTTGGCCACGTGTCGGGTGTTTCGAGCAAAGGCATTTTCGGCACGGTAGACAAGCTAAAACCGGGCGACATTATCGAGGTAGAGCGCGGTGATGGCCAAAAGCTCACCTACAAAGTTGCATCATCGCAAGTTTACCCAAATGACGCGGTTGATATGAACAAAGCATTAGAACCTGTGGCTGCAGGCAAGCAGGGGCTCAATCTCATCACCTGTCATGGGTCATTTAACGCATCAACCCATCAGTACAGTGAGCGAATCGTGGTATTTGCTACCCAGGTGTAGGTACTGTCACTATGCCAGCTTGTATACAGTGCCGTGGGCGGGTATGATTATAGATAGGATTTTGTCTTCGTAGTTTCAAGCGAGTCCAATCGTATCAAACTTTATATTTCGTTTTTCAGACCTCACACCAATGGCTAATGAAGTGATAGGGATGCCAACAGGTTCAGGTCTGCAGGATAGGGAGGAAACATCATGGAACCAATCACAATAGTGCTGGCCGTTATTGGCGTTGCTGCCGGTTTTGGCGCAAACCAAGTGGTCACCAAACAAAAACTAGGCAGTGCAACAGAGGCAGCCGAAAAAGAACTCAAAAAAGCCAAAAAGGAAGGCGACAAAGCACTAGAGCAAGCCCGTGAGGAGGCCCAAAAGCTAGCTGACCGTGCCCGTAATGACGAGAATCAGCGTCGCAAAGAAATCAAAGAGATCGAGCAGAAGCTACTGGATCGCCAGGTGTCACTCGATAACAAGCTCGACCAGCTTGATAAGCGTGCCGAGTCACTCCGCAAGGGCGAGGACGAAGTAGAAGCGCTCAAGAACGAGATTCGTAGCATCCGCACCAAGCAGCAAGAAAAGCTTGAGAAAGTCGCCAAGCTTACCAAAGAAGCCGCAACCGAGCACCTGCTTAAGATGACCGAAAAAGACATCCGCAACGACCTGACGGGTCTTGTGTCTAAGCTTCAGAACGAAGCCAAAGAAAACGCCGAAGAAAAAGCAGGCGCAATTATTGTCGAGGCCATGGAGCGTATGGCGAGTGAAGTTACTGCAGAGCGCACAATTACGAGCGTCAAGCTCGAAGATGAAGAGATGAAGGGCCGAATTATTGGTAAAGAAGGACGCAATATCCAGGCGCTACAGCGTGCAACTGGTGTAGACATCATGGTGGACGATACCCCTGGCTACATCATCTTGTCCTCGTTCGACCCTGTGCGTCGTGAGGTCGCTCGTGTTGCACTAGAAATGTTACTCAAAGACGGTCGCGTGCACCCTGGACGCATCGAAGAAATTGTCGAAAAAGCTCAAAAGAATGTCGAAAAGGACGTCATGCGTGCCGGTGAAGACGCTGCTCGTGAAGTTGGTATCATTGGTATACCAAAGGAAATCCTACATTTACTCGGCGAACTCAAATATCGTACAAGTTATGGCCAGAACGTTCTTAAGCACAGTACCGAGATGGCGCACATTGCCGGTATTATTGCCGAAGAAGTCGGTGCAGACGTTAAAATTACCAAGTATTCGGCACTTGTCCATGATCTTGGCAAAGCTTTAACGCACAAAATGGAAGGCAAGCACCACCATATTAGTGGCGAAATGCTTCGTAAGTATGGTGCACCGGAAGCAGTAGCGCTGGCAGCAGAGCAGCACCACGATGACGTCGAAGCGACGAGTACTGAAGCTATCATTGTGCGCGTTGTGGACGCCATCAGTGCGTCTCGCCCTGGAGCGCGTAACATTAGTGCGGAGAACTTTGCGGAACGTATGCGTGACCTAGAGAACGTCGCTAACGGCTTCCCAGGTATCGACAAGTCCTACGCCATAAGCGCAGGTCGTGAAGTACGCGTGTTTGTGAAGCCTGGTCAGATTGATGACCTTAGTGCAATCAAACTTGCTCGTGATATCGCCACTAAAATCGAAGCTAGCATGCAGTACCCAGGCACCATCAAGGTTAACGTTATCCGCGAGACTCGAGCTATCGAGTTCGCCAAGTAACCCATGACGCAAACAATCTACTTCGTTCGCCATGGCCAGAGCGAGTCAAACGTTGCCGGTGTGATGGCAGGCAGTGAGCTTGATAAGCCACTTACCGCTCACGGCGTAGAGCAGGCCAGGGAAGCTGGCAGCCAATTGCGCAGCAAACAAGTTGACATGATTGTGTGTTCTCCGATGATTCGTACCCGACAAACCGCAGAGATGATTGCAGGAGAACTGGGTTTTGATAGTACGCAAATACTGGAGAGCGAGTTATTTGTTGAGCGAGCTTATGGGCCATACTCGGGAATCAGTTACGAGGAGTACACTCAAGACCTCGAAGCTGACACTCTCGAGCCAGGAGTGGAGTCGACAGAAGATCTCTATGCACGGGTCGAGAGGGGCACTCAGTGGCTTAAGACGTTACCATACCAAAACATCGTCCTGGTGAGTCATGGTGGTGTAGGGCGGATGGTCAAAGTACTCATGCGAAATCTGCATCACAGCACACACAAAACTATAGATCGTGTCGGCAATGCCGAGATTTACGAGTTCACACTCTAGCATTTGCACGGTGTTTACGCTATAATCCTCCCCGTTACACTTTCGGGGTGTGGCGCAGTTGGCTAGCGCGCGCGGTTTGGGACCGCGAGGTCGAAGGTTCGAGTCCTTTCACCCCGACCATACTATTGCTATAATACCACTTTTGTGGTATTATTTGTTTTGATGACTAAGTACGAATACCACGCTGATGGCGATTTTATTGTTGTGAGGGAAGGTATAGACCCCGAGATAGCTGTGCAGATAACAGAAGATTGGGAGCTGTATCGCGGTGTCTATGACTCAAGCCGTGACCCAGGCAGCCCAAGTCAGGTTGAAAAAAAGCTCACTACATACCGTAGCTTAGAGCCTGCATCAGGTGCGGCGATAGCGAGCAGGCTGTTGCTAGGAGATATAGTAGATTCTAACCAACGCGTCCAGTTTAACAGGCAGCACCCCTATTCATTCCAATATTTCCATACAGACATTAGACCTAAGCCTATCGCTATTGTCCATGGCAGTGATAATGGGGCTTATGATTATGTAGCAATCGGAGCCGACCCTGGGGAGTATCATGATAGCATTGGGTCTATGGACCAACCCTGGGCACTTTACAATCCTAGACCAGAGGACGTACGAACTATTGAGGTACAGGCCGGAGATGTCGTAATACAACTGCCATCCAGACTGATTCATAGAGGCAGGAATCTAAGTGACGATGTGCGGGTGAACATGGGCCTGTACTAGGCCAAATAATATTGACTTAATGGCACAACAATGTTATTATTTTTTTATGAAACCGGATGGTAGAAGTGGTAACGTCACGCTGGAGCACAGCAGGGATCGTAGGTACGCAAGAGCGGCCGCTCGCCGTGTCGGTAGTAGTGCATTAAAAAAAGCAGTTAACACCGGGGAGAATCAAGCCTGGAGCAGACTGTACAACTATAAATACCCTAGAGTCACAAGAGGCGAAATATCTACAGCACGCATGTGGGGCTGGGTACTTAACTATAAATTCACAGAGTTCAAATCAGAGAGTGGTGTTATTGATGAGGTCGCTCGTGACTTTGCTAATAATCGCATAGGCAATGCATCGACACAGATCACGCCTGAACATGTCAGTGTGCTGACGGAAGGACTTGGAGAGATTGCGGAAGGAGGCCATATCCGTGCTGCCATGTCGCTTACTCGTAAGTCAACGGCTGCCCAGATGCTAGAAGATTTGCATCAAAGGTAGAAAGTTAGATTTTTGACGCACAAAGCGATAAACACCCAGCTTACGGTGTCTGGCTCCTGAGTCACAACTCAATTTATTAGCGTCAAAAGGTGTTTATTTTTTGGAAGATTCTAGTGCGTAGAGGAGACCCATCGTGACGCCACCAATCATAGTGAGGCCGATAAGGTAGGCACTTGTTGCCGTGAGCCATGATGATTCGTTGTCGCCAAACACGTCTGCAATCGCCCACAGTACGCCATAAGCGACAGCGGATACCACGGTAATGGTTTGTGCCGCATTGCGGTACTGCACAAGTGCACTTACTTTTGCTTTTGTCTGCGTCTTTGTCTTAGCTTTTGATTTCACTGGTGTTTTTGCTTTTGCCATTTTCTGGGCTCCTGTTAGTTGATAGCACAAACTATACTACTTATGGTTATTATTAACAACACCTGATTTTAAGATGTAAACAAGCCAAAAAGAGCTGGTGCTCACCTCTAGCGGAATGATACAATATACCACAAGCACTAACGGAGGAAAACAAAAGAGACCGTCTAAATAATTATGACCCGCCTACCACAGCCCGGAGCCGATGATAATACATGGGGAGATATTCTCAATGAGTTTCTTCAGGTCGAGCATAATTCGGATGGTACCCTCAAGAAAGCCACGGATATTACGACTGCTGCGGCCAATGCTTCAGCTGCTCTATCTACGGCCCAGTCAGCTCAGACGTCCGCTGCTAATGCACAGCAGACGAGCCAAAAAGGCCAAGCTGGTGGCTACGCCTCACTTGACGTCACTGGTAAGGTCCCGGTTAGTCAGTTGCCCGCCAGCACTGCCCCTGTCAATAGCGTTAATACCCGCACGGGCGACGTTAGTGGTCTGGCAGAGGACGCAGACCTACAGGCTCATATTTCGAACACGTCTAACCCTCACCTAGTAACAAAATCCCAGGTTGGTCTCAGTAACGTAGATGACACCTCCGACGCCAACAAACCCGTTTCTGCTGCTGCTCAAACTCAGCTAAACCTCAAGGCTCCGCTTGCGAGCCCCACGTTTACGGGCACAGTGACCGTACCAACGCCCACCAACCCAACAGATGCGACCACCAAGTCGTACGTTGACAGTACGGTTGCGGCCGGGACACCAGACGCCGACAGCCTCACGAAAGGTAAGATAAAGCTTGCTGGTGACCTGGGCGGCACCGCGGCACTTCCAACAGTACCTGGTCTTGCTAACAAGGTGAGTACAACGGTCACAGTGAATAGCCATCCGCTTTCTGCTAATGTGACAGTGACAAAAGCCGATGTTGGACTTTCGAATGTCACGAACACATCAGATGCAAACAAGCCTGTAAGCGTACTTCAGCAGGCGGCACTCGACGCTAAGGTAGATGATAACCAACTTGACCCTGATGGTATGCTCTCAGCCGATAGCGATTTATTGGTGCCAACCCAAAAAGCTGTCAAGGCGTATGTGGATGACACGGTTTCTGGGACTGTTCCTAGCGTACGGACGGTGAACGGCCATGCGTTAAGTTCAGATGTGACGTTGACAAAAGCCGATGTTGGTTTGGGTAATGTTGACGATACTTCTGACGCCACAAAGAATTCAGCTACTGCCACTCTTTCTAATAAACGATTCGTCCGCCGCGTAACGTCTCTGGCCTCTAGTGCTACCCCAACTATCGACACGGATAATTGTGACGCAGTAGATATAACCGCCCTCGCGACTGCGATTACTGATATGTCAGCAAACCTTACGGGGGCACCAGCGAACAAAGACATGCTGATTTTTGAGATAAAAGATAATGCCACGCCACGTGCCATTTCTTGGGGTTCATTATTTGTAGCCGGCGGTGTCGCACTCCCCACGACAACCGTAGCAAGCAAGATACTGACAGTAGGTTTTATATACTCAACGGCCAACGGCCTCAATAAATGGCGCTGTATTGCGTCAGTACAGGAGACGTAGGTGGCTATAACCGCAAACACAGGCTCAAATAACTGGAACACAAACGCTGCGTGGGTTGGCGGCGTCCAGCCTACCGCAGCCGATGATGTGATTATCCCCAATGGCGCAGCCTTAAGCATACCAAACACAACCACTGTGCTTTGCCGATCGCTGACCATGACTGGTACTGGTAGCCTTGCATGGTTCAACTCATCAACCTCCGTACTAGCTATTGGTGATGGCACGGCTGGTGCTGGGAATGTCGCCATCAGTATTGCCGGTACATGCACAATCACACCTAACATCGGCACTATAAACCTTGTATCAACCTCAACTACACAGCAGACAATCACCACTAGTGGCAGAACAATGCCAACCCTAGCATTTAACGGAGTTGGCGGTAGCTGGATTCTTGGTGATGCTCTAAACACAGCTACCACAGTCGATCTTATATTCCAGAATGGAACATTCAACACAGCGAATTATGCAATAACGGGCGGTCGACTAAACTTTAGCACCGGTGGTGCGCGAACAGTCACATTCGGCTCATCTGCAATATCAGCAACATCTATCACCTATGGAAATATGACAGGTGTCACAATGACGGCCAATACAGCGGTGGTCACAATTACCACTACTACTGTTAGCAACAACAACATAGTCGTCATGAACAGTTTTAACTGGAATGGCCTGTCGCTTGTGTTCAGTAATAATAACCAAGCAACAATCAATATTCAAAGCGCTACTATTGGCAGTCTCACAATAAATGGCACAGTCAACCAGAATGACACGTATCGTATATCCGGTAACTTCACTATGACGGGTACGTTCACTGTCAACGGAAATAGTGCGCTAAACCGACCGCTGATTTATTCAACTACTACAGGCACTCCTGTGATAATTACTGCTGCTGCCACCTCACTGAACAATGTAGACTTTAAAGACGTAACGGGTGCTGGTGCTGCAACGTGGGCGATAACATCCGGGTTTGTTGGCGATAGGCTAGGTAACTCGAACATTAGTTTCACTACGCCATTACCAACCACCATAAGTACAGCTGGCTCCACAAACGATGCAACGAAGTGGTCTGGTGGGCGTGTGCCATTGCCTCAAGACGATGTAACGTTCACGGGGCCTGGTGCAATAACTATGAACGCCTTTATGATAGGTAAGAATGTAGACTTTTCCGCTTACACTGGAACGTTGACAATAACATCAAGCGGCACCGAGTACGAACTATTTGGGAGCGTCACACTTGGGTCTGGCATGAGCTTTGGTTCTAGCCCCAACACGTTAATCCTTGGCCTATCAGGTCGCGGCACTCATATGATAACAAGCAATGGCAAACTATTCTTCCCGGCTGGCTCCAATGGAACACTTAACCTGAGAGGTTTCGGCGGCAGCTATACCCTCACAGATGCGTTCAGCTTCAAAAACCCTGTTTCCGCTGCGCTTAACGTACTAGCCGGAACGTTTGATAGCGCCAGTTATCAGATGGATATAGGACGCTACGTCACAAACGGTGCAATCACAAGGTCCAACCTACTAGGCAGCAGTATCATTAACCTGTATGTGACTACAGGCTCAACATTCATCACAGCAAGCGCCACAGGTAATACGATGGATGCGCTCAACGTCACGTTTAATGTTATGGTGGTTAGCTCAAATACCCGCTCACTAGATTTAGGCGGTGTAGTTATAGGCACATTCAACTATAATCTTGCCGGTTCACTTGGACAGATGACAGCCATCAGCAGTGGATATATCAACACGCTCAACTTTTCCGATGCAACCAACGCTAGAACGCTCGCAATTACCTCTGGCCAGACATTATCAGTTAATGACCTCAACGTATTCGGCTTGGCAAGTAAGCTCATTACAGTCACGTCTGGTACTGCTGGCAACCCTGCATACCTAGAAGTCATAGGTGCGCCGGCGGTCACAGATTATCTGTCGGTCAAAGACATATTCGGAGTTATCCCGAACAAAATCTATGCAGGGGTGAATTCAACTAACGTATCCGGCAACACAAACGTAGAGTTTACGGCCACGCCGACAGGACCTTACATATCTCGCAGGGGTGATGTGCAGGTGTCAAACGCCACTTCTGCCACCGCGATACTCGGCTATGGGTTGCCACCAACAGCCGGTAGAAAAATAGTTGCTTTTTACACGGGCACAAACAACATCGCCGGCACGATAACACCTCCTGCCGGGTTCACGCAAATAGGTACTATTCAGGGGACTACACCGTGGATAACAGTGTGGGAGAAAATATCAGATGGCACGGAGACATCATTAACATTTTCAAAATCCGGCGCAGCTCCCCAGATATCAGGTATCAAAGCA
>OFQY01000567.1_pt1 | contig 13929 bp, 17 predicted proteins | sample 1542991 | NCBI WGS metagenome assembly OFQY01 (sample SAMN07774224, study PRJEB24372) | wastewater metagenome | isolation source: Exp Tend VB 10WW | collected 2016-02 | reverse complement strand
CAGTCCGCAAACAGCGCAAAGCAGCCAAGCGCGAACGCCAGCGCAAGGAAAAGGACAAGCAGGTGGTGGAGAGTGTGAAGCCTGTCTTCGGCAAACTTGATGGAGACTGCTTTGCAAGCGCATTTGATGCTGCCATGAAACCCAAGGCATAAAGACATGAACTACAGCATATGCAGCCGAAAAAGAATTAAAGCCACGAGGCCTAATCTCAAACGGTTTGGCATCACGTACATTATGGCCTTGAATCGCAAGGTTGATCTGATGCTTTCGATGACGAACGAGGAAGCCCTTCGATATTACACGGAGCACGATTCAGATTGCGCGGTTCACAATGAGCCAGCGTTTCCAAACGGTCTATGCGATTGCAGTCTGTCAACGCGCAAAGCGTGACAATTAACACCTTTAGCGTGACACGAGGCAAAAATGGCAAAGAAGACCAAGACAAAACCAAAGGTAACAGCCGGTGCAGGGTTTATCATGATCGAGATTGACAATCCGCTATACCAGGCAGCGCACGATGGCAAATCCGCCAACCCGCGAAAGATACAGGCGGCATACAATTACCGTGAGAGTTACGTCGGTTTTCTATTCGGCAAAGGCACAATCTCCGAAGCTGATCGAAGGGCAGGTGATCGGGTTCGCCAAGCATTCGAAACAATGGGAGGTGCAGGCGCACAAGCCATTGACTACAGCCGCACAAAGTTTGACGGCGGAAAGATCGCGGACCCGATTTCAGTGCGCCAACTAGGGCAGGGGCAACGCTACGTGAGGTCCATCAGCGGTTAGGACCGGAAGGCCATGATCTGGTAATCAAGCTGTGTGGCGAGTGCCGGTGGCCGAAAGACCTATCGCCTGATAAGTATCGGCAGACATATCTGTCGCAGAGATTGCGGGAATGCCTCGAAACTCTTGCCATCCATTGGGGTTTTCGCAGCGCAAAACAAACACACAGATATGCGAGTTAGGGAACTGTGATGGCAAACCAGACATATCAAGAGCGCGAAGCCGAAGCCGCGAAAATTGTAAGAGACGCGCTATCCTTGCCTTTGCCTACTGAATTTGAGGGCCGTGGAGAGGAAGGCTATTTTGACCCGTGGGAGTTATTCCCTTGCTTGTATGGCACATACGACGGGGATTTTGATAAGTGCGCGATTGAGGTGCTTGGCGAGTTGATTAGTGGGAATAAAACACGTGGCGATTTAGGTGCTGAAATGTTTCGTGAAATGCTTTGCACTGCCTATTTGTGCAATTACGGTTCTAGCCCGCGTGTTTGCTTTCCAACGTCTGATTTTAAGCCGCTTGTTCCTGCGCTTCATGAAATGTGGAAGCGGTATTCCTTTGTTCAATGGCGCGGCGATGTTTGCACAGATGATGATTGAGCAAGGCCGGTGATGATTTACAACCCACTAATCGATGAAATTGAGGCGAATGCCAAACATTTGAAAGCCATAAATGGCGCTGGGCTTATTCTTCCACCTGCTTTGTATCGAGCGGCAATTAAGGCAGGCATCAACCCAAAAAACCTTTTTGAAATGAAACCAATTCCAAAGCCAGTTGACGGTATCCAATTACCTCTTGTCTGGAAAACCAAATCAGTCTATGTTTGATAACATGGCACAATTGCCGGTAAGGCTAACCTGATGCTTGATAGGATAATAACAACCTCCACTCTTATGGGAATTGGAATTGCCATAACCGGTGGAGTTGGTATGGTCATATGGGGTACTACCCCTGCACCGTATTTCATTGCAGCCGCGTGGCTGTGCTTTGCTGTTCAATTGGTTTCCGTCATCTTTGCAATGGTTCGTGGCTGATGTTTGAATACGCAATCTCATGCGGTGAAGGAACACTGCTGGAATATGGCATGTGCAACGGCGGTGAATTGGCTGGCAAGATCGGAACTACGCCTGACCGAGAATACGACATTCGCATAGACCCGATTTATGCCGATTATAACCGTGAGTGGTGCGAAGTGTCATTCCGCCCCGCTTCACCAGACTGCCAAACAGGCAAATAACCAATCCAAGCACCAACCGTCAAAGGAGTGCTGACACAATGGCAAATACGCCATTTCCCGAATATAAAACGATTCCAGTGTCTGACTTGGTTCCGTATGCTCGGAATAGCCGCACCCATTCGCCGCAGCAGGTTGACAAGATCGCTGCAAGCATCCGTGAATTTGGGTTTTTGAATCCCGTTATTGTTGACGCGCAGAATGGTATTGTTGCCGGTCATGGCCGCGTGTTGGCTGCGCAGAAGCTAGGGCTGTCGACACTCCCGTGCATTGAGGCATCGCATCTCACAGAAGCGCAGCGCAAAGCATACGTGCTTGCCGATAACCGGCTGGCACTTGATGCAGGATGGGATAACGAACTGCTGCGCATTGAATTGCAGGAATTGCAGTCCGATGGGTTCAATCTGGAACTGACGGGCTTTAACCTGGACGAGATTGCGGGCTTTCTGGTTGATCCCAATGCGGGGCTGACTGATCCTGATGCTGTTCCAGAGGTTCCGGCTAATCCTGTGACGGTCGAGGGTGATGTGTGGGTGCTAGGGCGGCACAGATTGATGTGCGGGGACAGCACCAGCATTGACGCGGTGGAGCGGCTGATGGCGGGGTGGAAGGCTGACATGGTGTTTACCGATCCGCCTTATGGTGTTTCGTATACGGGAGGCTTGCAGGACAAAGGCAACGGCCTCAAAGGCAATACGCGTCAGATGATTAAGAATGACGATGTTGATTTGAACGAAGACGCGGTTCTGATTGCGTCCCAATACTGTGTCGGTCCGGTTTTCATGTTCTACGCTGACACCGTGCCGTTTGGTTTGTATCGGGGCATTGAGAAGGTCGGCGGCTCTATCGTGGCCCTTCTTATCTGGAAGAAGAAAGGCGGCTACGGCGCATTGGGTGCGTCTTACAAGCCCAACCATGAGCCGTGCATAATCTGGAAGACAAAAGGCTCAAACCTAAACTTTATCGGCTCGACATCGGAAACGCGCATTTGGGAAGAAGATAAAGACGGTCAAAACAGGCTGCACCCAACGCAAAAGCCAGTGGCAATACCTGAGCGGGCGATAAGAAACCACAAGGCAGCTACCGTCCTCGACCTCTTCGGCGGCTCCGGCTCCACGCTGATTGCCTGCGAAAAAACCGCGCGCGACTGCCGCATGATGGAACTCGACCCGAAATATTGCGACGTGATCGTCACCCGCTGGCAAAACTTCACCGGCCAGACGGCCACGCTTGAAGGAGACGGGCGCACGTTCGAGGAATTGGAGGCCGAGCGCCATGACAAACTCGCCGCCTGACCGCACACATATCCCGACCGCCAACCAGCGCGAAATGGTGCAACTCCACGCGACTGTCGGAACGCCGCAAGCCATCATTGCCGACATGCTTGGCATTGACGACAAGACGCTACGCAAGCATTACCGCGAGGAACTTGATCAATCGTTGGCAAAGGTCAACGCATCTATTGGCGGTGCGCTATTCAACAAAGCCAAAGGCGGCGACACTGCCGCAATGATTTTCTGGATGAAAACGCAGGCTGGCTGGAAAGAACGGCTGGAGGTTTCCGGCGACCCGAACAACCCCTTGCGCATTCATGTAACGATTGGCGGCGATGCCCGAAATAACCCTTGAGATTATCCCGCGTGAACAATTCAGGGAATATCTTCTAAGGGATCAAAGATGGGCAAGCGTTGTAGCGCATCGTCGGGCTGGCAAGACTGTTGCCTGCATCATGGACCTGATCAAACATGCGATTGAGCATGAAGGCAGAGAACCACGGTTTGCGTATATCGCGCCTACATACACTCAAGCAAAAGACGTGGCGTGGTCTTATCTCAAGGAATACACGCAAGCTATTCCTGGCATGGAAAAGTCAGAGAGTGAACTAAGCGTTACGTTTCCGCACAATGGCGCTCGCATAAGGCTTTACGGCGCAGAAAACTACGACCGCATTCGTGGCTTGTATCTTGATGGCGCAATCATTGATGAAACCGGCGACATTGATCCAAGGGCATGGCCAGAAGTTATCCGCCCCGCGCTATCTGATCGAAAGGGCTGGGCAACGTTCATCGGAACGCCCAAAGGCCGCAATGCCTTCTTTGACATTCACCAATTGGCGGAAGGTGCTTCTGATTGGTTTAGCGCCACACTGAAAGCCTCACAAACGCGGATCATTGATGCGGATGAGTTGGAGGACGCCAAGCGCACAATGACACCGGAACAATATGCGCAGGAATATGAGTGCAGTTTCGATGCTGCCATCAAGGGCGCTTATTACGCCAAGGAAATAGCCGAAGCGGAGAATGATAATCGCATAGGCCGCGTGCCTTACGAAAAGTCCGCTGATGTTTACGCTGCATGGGATTTGGGCATTGGCGACATGATGTCGTTGTGGTTCTTCCAGATTGTCGGGCGCGAGTGGCATTTCCTGCACTACTACGAAAACAACGGGTTCGGGCTTGACCACTATGTTGATTACGTCAAGGCGCTGAACTTCCCTGTTCATGAGCATCTTTTACCACATGACGCGGATGCAAGAGAGTTGCAGACCGGCAAGAGCCGAATTGAATACCTGATCGGGCGAGGGCTGAAATGCCGCGTTGTTGGTCGGCATGAAGTCGATGACGGCATTAACGCTTCCCGCATGGCATTCAACAGAATGTGGTTTGACAAAGAGAAATGCGCTCGCGGGCTTGATTGCCTTCGGATGTATCACAGCGAGTTTGATGAAAAGCATCAAGTATTGAGATCGAGGCCTGTTCATAATTGGGCTTCACACGGCGCGGACAGTTTCCGATATGGCGTCATGGGCGCAAACGAAAAGACACAGAAGCTGGTGATCAGGTCAAGACCTGCATCGGCTGGATCGTGGATGGGTGTAATTGCATGGGCAACAGTTCTATCGCCGACTTTATCGCTGATGCTCTTTCCGGCGACACAAGGGCTTCTCTGAATGGCTGATAAAAAACCGGCAGATGACGACGCCCTTCTGAAGCAGGCGCGTGAGCTGTTCGACAAATGCAAGGAAGCGGAAAACGACAACCGCGAAATGGCATTGGAGGACATCAAGTTTGCCAAGTTGGGCGAGCAATGGCCGGACAAGATTGTTGCTGCCCGTCAGAAAGAACAGCGTCCCTGTTTGACGATCAACAAGATGCCTGCCTTCATTCGCCAGGTGGTGAACGATGCACGGCAGAACAAGCCATCAATCAAGGTTCGCCCTGCTGACAGTTCGGGAGATCCTGAAACCGCTGAAATCATCAACGGACTGATCCGCAACATTGAATACACGTCAAACGCTGATGTGGCTTACGACACTGCCATTGAATGCGCTGTAACTGGTGGGTTTGGGTATGTGCGCGTCGGGCTTGATTATGCCCATGATGATGCATTCGAGATGGATTTGACCATCGAGCGGGTGATCAATCCGTTCTCGGTCTATGGTGACCCGAACTCGACGGCTGCTGATGGTTCCGATTGGGACGTTGCGTTTATCATCGACCGGCTTCCCAAGGCTGACTTCAAGAAAAAATACAAAGGTAAGGCTGAAACCGATTTTGATTCCAGCGCATGGGAAGATGCGGGAACGGACTGGATCGATGATGAGACTGTGACCGTTGCCGAATGGTGGCAGCGTGAGGAATACGACCGCACCATCGTAAAGCTGTCTGATGGCCGCGTGTTTGGCAAAGACCAGTTGGAAAGCGACCCTGATTTGCAGTTGGCCTTGATGGCCGGTCAAATCCAGATCGAGGCGGAACGTGTAACCAAGTCCTGCAAGGTCACACAGATAATCATGTCCGGTGTGGACATTCTGGAAAAGAACGACTGGCCCGGCCGGTATATCCCGATTGTTCCTGTGTATGGCGATGAATTTGCGGTCGAGGGCAAACGCTACTATCGCTCGCTGATTAACCAGGCCAAAGACGCACAGCGAATGTTCAACTACTGGCGCACCACGTCCACGGAATTGGTTGCCCTTGCCCCGCGTGTTCCGTTCATTGGGCCAAAGGGCGCATTTGACAGTGATGACCGTTGGAACTCGGCTAACACGTCTTCGCATTCCTATCTGGAATATGACGGCCCGCAGGCTCCGATGCGTCAACCGCTTGACGTCGGTCCGGCTGGTGGTGCGCTTCAGGAAGCCTTGAACGCTGCTGACGACATGAAGGCAATCATCGGCATGTATGACGCCTCGCTCGGTGCGCGGTCGAATGAGACTTCGGGCAAAGCCATCATGGCCCGCCAGCGTGAGGGCGATGTTTCCACATTCCATTTCATTGACAACCTATCCAGAGCCATTCGGGCGCTTGGGCGCATTCTGATCGACCTCATTCCGCACGTTTACGATGGCCCGCGCGTTGTTCGGGTTATCGGTGAGGACGGCAAGGAAGACATCAAGCACGTCAATCAGGAAGCCGAAGCCAAGGACAAGAAGGGCCAGCCTATCGTCGACGAAATGGGCAACGCTGTCATGGCCATGCACGACCTGACGGCGGGCAAGTATGATTTGACTGTTACGACTGGTCCTTCATTCACCACACGGCGCGAGGAAGCGGCAATGCAGATCACGCAAATGATCCAGTCCTACCCGCCTGCTGCTCCTATTCTCGGCCCACAGTTGGCAAAGAATATGGACTGGCCTGGCGCTGATGAGATTGCGGAAAAGCTGGAAAAGCTGGACCCGACCAATCAGCCTCAAATTCCGCCAGAACTGCAAGCCCAAATGGAACAGGGCAAGCAAATGATTGAACAACTGACGCAAGAGAACGCGCAGTTGAAACAGGACCAGCAGGCCGAAATGGCCAAGGTTCAACAGACTGCGCAGGCTGATCAGGCCAAGCTTCAGTCTCAAATGCAGATCAAACAAGCCGAAATGCAAATGAACGCGGAAGTCAAACGCGCTGAAATGCAGATGGAAATGCAATTAGAGCGTGAAAAGCTGGAAATGCAGCGTGAAATCCAAATGATGAAACTGCAATCGGATGCCCAAATGCGGGCGCAATCTGAAATGATGAAGCCGCAGCAAATGGAACAGGACGGTCAACAGCCTGATAGATCAATGGATGCAATTGCGCTTCTTGCCCAACTTGTCGAGCAGGGTTCCCGCCGTTCAGAAGCTGGAATGTCGCAACTTGCATCTATTCAGGCTGCACCTGTAACCCTAATCAGAGATCAAAACGGGCGTCCTATTGGCGCTAAAAAGGACTTGAACGATGCCCAAATCAACTAACACATGCAATTCAATCCTTGCCTTGATTTTCAATGCAACAGCATGGGCTGATATTGCCGAAAACGACACATCGGGCCGCATTGATGGTGCTGTTCAACAGACGGTGATGCAATAATGGCGTTGGATAGCCTCACAGCCAAAGCAAACACAGGCGAAGGCACCGATGCGCTTGGCGGGCGTACAGTCGGCGGTAAGTTTGTCGGCGCGGCCATGCTCACAGATGAAACCGGCGCGGAAATCAGCGCGGCCAATCCGCTAGATGTGACATTCTCTGCACTCAAGGCAGAAGACACGGCTGCGGTTAGCGGCGACCTTGGGCTTCCATTGCTGGCGATGCGTCAAAGTGCCGACACCACATCAACCGATACGGATGGCGATTATACGCTTCTCAAGGTTGACGAGGAAGGGCGGCTAAAGGTAGGCAGCAAGCCCGCGTCTTATCCTGACATTACGGGCGACATTACCACCACGCAGCCGGTTATCAGCACTCCGGTCGCTGGTGGAACGGTTGAGGGTGACGTTTCCAGATCATCAAATATCATGATTTTCTGCACAGGAACGTTTTCAACGGTTAACTGCACGTTTGAGGGTAGCCTTGAATCATCGGGCGCAACAAACTGGTTTGCAATTCAGGCTGTTCGTTCCAATGCCAACACCATTGAATTGACCACGGGCAACCTTTCGGCGCAGCCTGCTTATGCTTGGGAATTGTCTGTCAATGCTTTGAAGCGGTTTCGCGTCAGAGCCACGGCCCGCGCATCAGGCACTCAATCATGGCGCTTTGTGCAGGGAACATATGCGACGGAACCTATTCCAGCTGCGCAGGCATCGGCCACACAGCCGGTATCCGGTTCTGTCACTGCTACATTGGCTGCGGCTGCTGTTCGCATCGGCACGGTTTCAACAAGCGGCATTTGGTATGATGACAGCGCATCCACTTTGGCAGGCGCGGCCACGTTCACAGGTACGTCAAGAGATGTAACCGGAACAGCCACAGCAACGGCGTGGACTGTTGCTGGTGCGTATACGCAAGAAGCCGTGGTTAGCGCTGAAAGCGATGTGACCGGAACTCTTTGGCTGGAAGTTTCCCGCGATAACACCAACTGGCGGCGTGTTAAATCTGTTGCCACAACGGCGGTTACGGGTGGTGGTTTCTATGCTGAAATCATCCATCGTCCATCATGGCGCTATCTGCGGGTTGGCTACACCAACGGCGCTGGCGCTCAAGCACGGTTCACCATCGGTACGTTTATGAAAGCCGTGTAATGATTGCGCTTTGGCTGCTGACTGGTGTTCTGGCAAGATCACAGCCGGTTGCACCAGAAGTCACGTGGCCGAATACGGGTGAACGTCAACGGGCCGGACTTGTCTCGGCGCTGATCGAACAAGCCAAGCAACGCGGCAAGGAATGGGTCGAGGCCAACAAGCCTCAAGTCAAGCGCACCATGCGCCGCGCCATTGAACGCGAATTAAAGGCCCAAGGGCTGCTGACAGCGGAAATCATGGGCCAAGTTGCCCCGATGCTGTCGGATGCGCTGGAAAGCCTGCCCCTGCTTGATTTTGACGCCCTGCAAATGCAGTTGCGCCAATTCGATGAGATAATCTGGCAACAAGCCGAAAGGCTAGCCGAAGAATACCGCCTTGCAATGCTTCAGGACGACGAAGACGCCCTGATCTTGATAATGGCGGCTGCGTAACCGGACGCTATCCGGCCCCTTGCACCAACCCATCAAAAAGGAGTGCGCTCGTCATGGCACTAGACGAAACGAACACGCTTGCCCCCGAACCGGAAACCCCGACAATCGAGGCCAATGCGCCAGAAACGGAAGTCAACCAGGAAGAAGGGCCAATTGACCTTAATTCCCTAGACGAGACGGAAACTGACAATGCGCCAGAAGATGGCACGGAAGCGGAAACCGAAGGACTTCTAGAGCCTGAATATGCAGACGTTGAGTATGACGGGAAAGTCTATCAAGTCCCGCCAAATCTCAAGGAAGCCTTTCTTCGCCAGCAGGATTACACCCGCAAAACGCAGGAAGTTGCAGAAATCAGGAAACAGGCCGAAGCCTATCGGGCAGAAGCCGAACAGGTACGCTCCGCCTCTCAAGAGGAATTGAGCGCACGGGCAACGGCCTTCAATCTCGATAGCCAGTTGCAGCAATATGCGAATGTCGATTGGCGGGCTTTGCTTCAAGAAGACCCTATCGGGTATCAAGAGCATCGCCTTAACTTTGAGACATTGCAGAACCAACGCGGGCAGGTCGCGCAATACCTGCAAACGGCGGAACAACAGCGGTCTGCATATGCGCAGCAAGACATTGCCAAGCGCTTGCAGGAAACCCGGCAGTTTGCTGAAAAGGAAATTCCAGGCTGGTCCGAAGAAGTTGACAATAACGTCACTAGCTTTGCGATGTCGGAACTCGGTTATGACGTGGATACGCTCAAAACAGCGTACAGCCCGCAGATTTACCGCACTCTGTATCTCGCATGGCTCGGCTCTCAAGCCTTGCAACGTAGCGCTGCGAAACCGGCTCCGGTCGCGGCAAAGCCACAGCCACTCAATCGCATAACAGCCAAGTCAAATGTCCCTGCGGTCAAGTCACCTGCAAACATGACGATGGATGAATATGCTGCGTGGCGTTCAAAACAACGCTAATATGAAAGGCCAAAATCATGGCTAATACGACACTGACTGCGGACATCATTGCCAAAGAAGCGGTGATGATCCTTGAAAACGAATGCGTGATGGCGAACCTCGTTCATCGCGGCCACGAAGAAGAGTTCGGCAAGAAGGTCAACGGCTATACTGTTGGGGAAACCATCAGCATTCGCCGTCCTACCGATTTCACTGTCCGCGATGGTGCTACGGCTTCCATTCAGGACGTGACGGAAGGCAAGACGACCTTCACCGTGGACAAGCAGAAGGGTATCGACTTCAAGTTCACGTCTCAGGATTTGACCTTGCAGATCGACAAGCTGTCTGAACGGGTTATCAAGCCCGCAATGATCCAGCTTGCCAACCAGATCGACCGCGACCTGATGGCGCTTTATTACAATGTGCCAAACCACGTCACTATCCCGTCGGGCGGCATCAATTCCTTTGATGACTTTGGCCTTGCCGCCAAGCGCATGGACTTGATCGGCATTCCGGACAGCGACCGTTATGCGGTTCTGACCCCGACCGATACCTGGGCGCTCCTCGGCTCACAGACTGCACTCTACATGCAGGACGTGGCAAAGGGTGCTTACCGTGAAGCCAAACTTGGCCGCATCGGTGGCATTGACACCTATACGTCACGCAACTATGCGACCCACACGACCGGCGCGCGTACTGGTACTGACCTCGTGGATACGCTGGCACAGACCTATCTGACCGGCTACACATGGGCGACCGTGAAGGATTCCACCGCTGTTACCTTCCACATCGACGGCGCGGCTTCCGATACGGCGGGCTACTGGAAGGCCGGTGACACGTTCACCATCTCCGACCTGTACGATGTCAATCCGGTTACGAAGGCTCGCCTCCCGCACCTCAAGATGTTCACTGTGATGGCTGCGGCTACCACATCGAGCAACGAAGCGGACGTGACCATCTGGCCTCCGATTATCGTATCGGGTGCACAGCAGACGTGCGACCTCTCGACTGGAACGCTTGACGACAACACCGTCACCTATCAGGGCGTTGCGTCGACGGCCTATGATCAGAACCTGTTCTTCCACAAGAACGCCTTTGGTCTGGTCATGGTTCCGATGGTTGCGCCTCCGGGTGCTGCGGAAGTCGGTCGCCAGTCGTACAAGGGTCTTAGCGTTCGCGTCATTCCTTACTATGACGGCACAAACGACGAAAGCTCTTGGCGTTTGGACGTTCTGTACGGAACCAAGTGCATTGATCCTCGCCTTGCAGTTCGCGCTTCGCTCGCTGCCGACATCTAACAGCTAAAATAGGAGACTACGACAATGGCTGTAAAACAACTAAGCGATGGCGGTCCTGATGGGACACGCTTCGGCCAGTCCGCGACTGACAAGATCGGTTTTTATGGACTGACCACGCCGATTGTGAAACCTTCGGTCACTTGGCCGAATACCGCAACGGCAACCACGGCGCTGAACGAACTGAAAGCAAACCGCCTTATGGCGGCGCTTGTTGCTCTCGGTTTGATAACCACTACATAGGGCTAAGGGGGCCGATATTGTCCAATAGATTTTATGATGTCGGCCCTGTTGCCTCCGGGCAAAAGGTATTGCTGGCGACCACGGTTTACGACAGCCCGGACGCCAGTTACGTCTTTTCGATTGCTCGCAGCAGGGAAGCGCTTTCCGCTGCGGGCATTCAATCCGCCTATTATCTCCTCCAAGGGAACTGCCACGTTGATGACGCACGAAACTCTGTCGTTCGGGACTTCATCGAATCCGACTGCACCGACCTTGTTTTTCTCGACGCTGATGTGTCTTGGGAACCTGATACGCTTGTGGCTCTATGCAAGATCGACCGTGAACTTGTGGGTGGCGTTTATGCATACCGGCGCGAGTCTGATGAAGAAACAATGCCCGTTCGACACATCACAGGCGGGCCGAACGTCACCGAAGATGGACTGCTCGAGGTCGAGGGCCTGCCTACCGGTTTCATGAAAATCAAGCGCGTCGTTATCGAAACGATGGCGCAGACTGCCAAGCATTTCATCAAGGACGAAGGAAAGCCTCACCCTGTCTTGTTCGAGCGCGATTTCTTCGGCGGCGGGCGACGTGGTGGGGACATTCGGTTCTGCATGGTTTGGCGTGAGATGGGTGGCAAGCTATGGGCTGCGCCTGAATTGCGTCTAGGCCATGCGGGCGGCATTATCATCAAGGACAGCCTTGGGGCTTCGCTAAGGCGGCAGAACAAGACTTCGCTGCTTTGGATGGCACAGAAGATCCAAAACCGCGAAGACACGCTGGAAACCTACATTGAAGCGTTCAAGGCGGCGGGCAACAAGTGGGGTGCGTCAAGCGACGTGCTGCAATTGGCTGCGGGGCTGGCCAGATCATCGGAACTCCCAATTCTCGAAATGGGAACAGGGCTTTCAACTATCGTCATGGCTGCGGCTTCCAAGCAGACTGTTTGGGCGGTTGAACACGACCCGAAATACGCCTCCGAAATCGAAACCATGGCGGCTGCTGCGGGTGTATCTAACGTCGCGCTGGTGACGTGCGAACTCAAAGACAAATGGTATGACATTCAGGACGAATTGCCTGCTCAAATCGGGCTGGCGTTTGTTGATGGCCCGCCTCGTTATCTTGGAAGCGACCGGATGCGGTTTTTCGAAGTGTATGGCGACCGCTGCAAGGTCATTCTTGTCGATGACGCCAATGACGCTGTTACCGCTGGACTGTTGAAGGCATGGGCAAAGTCCAAGGGCAGGCCCATTCATTTCGATGGCCGTGCCGCGGTGATATTGGAGGCATAAGATGGCAATTTCGACCTATGACGAACTGAAAACAGCCATTGCCGACTATATGGCCCGTTCTGATTTGTCGGGGAATGTTGCCGACTTTATCACGCTTGCGGAAGCACGGTTGAACCGGCTTTTGAAGATGGTCGAGACTGACGCGACATTGACCGGCACGGCAGCATCACGGCGCATTGATATTTCCAGCCTTTCGCTTATTCAGCCGATTGCCTTGTTTGCGGTTTCCAATGGTGATGAGGTTGAAATCTCTCGCAAGCCGGATGGTTCATTTGCCTATGACGACACGGCGGGATTGCCTTCATTCTATGGGCTAGACGGAACCAACATTGATTTTGACCGCCCACTGGATCAGGCATACACGTTCCGCTTTCGCTATCAGGGCCGGTTCGCGCTATCCGTGGGGTCGCCAACAAACAAGCTGTTGACTGACCATCCTGACATATATCTCGCAGCTTCGATTGTTTGGGGTAGCGTTTACATCAAGGACGCAAGCCAAGCTGCTGGCTTCAAGAGCCTTTTGGATGAGTTCATTGCAGAGACCAAGAACGTTATTTCCCAATCCAAGCGCGGGACGCTTACGGTTGATCCGGCTTTGGTACGTGTTCCGAACGGGCATTGGGAATTGATGTAAATGATTTTCTTTGCGCCCTTTGAACCGGACAAATCGCCGTTCAATGCAGAGGCGACGGACGTGGCCATGAATGCCATTCCTGTCGCTGATGGTTGGGGACCGTTCCCGTCATTTGAAGCCCTTTCCACAACATTGGGCGCTGAATGCAGGGGTGCAATTGTAGGCAAGTCAACGGCGGGCGCTTATTCAATCTTTGCCTTCACTCAAACGGCCATCTGGAAATATGCGCAAGGCACCGCGACTTGGACCGATGTTTCTCGGCTTGTGGGTGGTGCTTATAACCTCGCTGATGATGAGTTTTGGTCGATTCTCCAGTTCGGCCCGTATATCGTGGCAACGAATATCGGCGATGTCATGCAGGTGTTCAATCTGGACACTGACACGGAGTTCTCGGCGCTTGCGGGTTCGCCTCCACAGGCCAAATATATATGGGTGTGTGGTGGGTATCTATTCGCAGGTAACACCACGGCGGGCGCTGATCGGATTTACAATTCAGGGCTTGAGGACATTTCGCAGTGGACGGTCGGTGAGGCGGGTTCTGACTTTCAGCCTGGTGGCGGTTCCGGTGAAGTTGTCGGCGGGGTAGGGGACCAGTTCGGCGGATATG
>OFQY01000565.1_pt1 | contig 13944 bp, 10 predicted proteins | sample 1542991 | NCBI WGS metagenome assembly OFQY01 (sample SAMN07774224, study PRJEB24372) | wastewater metagenome | isolation source: Exp Tend VB 10WW | collected 2016-02 | reverse complement strand
TCTTCTCCTAATTTATTTTATAACTCTGTGTTATCTCCTAAATTATTTGAACGAGTTTTCTTTATTCCAATTGATGCAGAAAATGATTTCGAACTTGATATGGCAAAAACAAATTCAACTCCATCAGGAAGAACAACATGGGGATCAGATGATTTCCAACAAAACAAACTAATAACAAAAGATGGCAAATATTATTTAATTCCAACCACAAGTGATCAAATTGTTTTGGATAGTTTTTTCGTAACAATTGAAGAAGGTTGAAATGGCACAACAATCATTACCCTCAAATTTATTTCCTGCAATAGACATTCCTGAACCTACAAATTTAAGCGCAGAATTTGTTTATAATTTTTTCACACCAGATGAAAAAGTTGAAGGAGCCTTGTCTGCAGTTCCTGATTTTGCCAAAAATAAATCAAAAGATCTTGTTGAACAAAATGTTATAGCAAATGCTGCAAATTATAATAGATTTGTTCCAAGATACATAAAAATTAATTGGACACCAAAAATTTCCACACAAAACATAAATGAAATTAGAAATGTTGCATTAAACATTTCAATTCAATCAAATAATGATAAAATTTATTCTGAAGATGGGTTTGGATTTTTTAACTATTCAAACATAGTTCTTCAAGATAACCAAATAGATTCGGTATTAAGATTTTATGTTAATAGATTAATGCAAGATTCTAGTATCACTTCTTCATTAGCGTTCAGTGGCAGCCAAATGGATTTTGCCAAAAAAACAAATTCATTAACATCAAATGCTGTAACACCAAATTTTCTTTCAAACATTCTTGGAGATATAGAATCTTCTGGTATGTCTGTTGACAAAATTAACTCTACAAATCATGAAACTGACAATGTGTTGTTTGAACTTAGAAATGTTGCTTCTAACATTCAAATTAAAAATATGTTTTTAAATTCAACTTTGTCAACAATGAACAACAGTGTTGCCAACATATATGAAGATGAATTGGCTGTTGATTTGGCAGACTCATTAGATAAGCAAAACTTTGCAATTCAAAACTTTCCTTCAACAAGGTTTTTTGCGTCTGAATATTCCTTTATTCCAGATAATCTTGTAGATTTCTTGCCAACACAAAATATTGAACATTTTGATCCCAAGTCATTTCCAATTGGATACATTATTGAAAAGACAGAAATAAATCCTAGTGGAATTGTTCTAATTCATAATCCAATTTATGTTGAAACACCTTTTGTTGGAGAGAAGATTGATTTTGATGTAAAATATGGTTATCAATATCAATACAAGGTCTTCTCTGTCTATACAATTAGTACATTGGTACCAAATAACCAAACAGGACAAATAGGCATAGGAACGTTTTTAATTAAATCTAAACCTGTTGTGACAGACTTGATTACTTGTGATGAAAAAGTTGCGCCACCACCACCATCAGATTTTTTTGTTGCTTGGGATTATTTAAATAATGCTCCAAGAATTACTTGGTCTATGCCAGTTAATAGACAGAGAGATGTAAAGTATTTTCAAATCTTCAGAAGAGACTCTATTGATAATCCATTTGAATTATTGGCAATGTATGACTTTGATGACAGTCAAATAAAATCTCAACTTAGTGAAACTGACATTGATCCAAGGTTAGTAACAAAAACAGATGCTTCGACAGCATATTATCTTGATAAAGACATGACAAAAGATGATACATACATCTATTCAGTTTGTTGTATAGATGCTCATGGATATTCTTCAAATTACAGTCTTCAAATGCAAGTAAGTTTTGACAAATATAAAAATTCAATTGTAAGAAAAATGATTTCGCCAGAAGGTGCTCCAAAGGCTTACCCAAATTGTTATTTATTACAAGATACCTTTGTTGACACAATAAGAACAAGTAACGCAACTAAGATGAATGTGTATTTCGATCCAGAATATTTAGATGTCTTCCAAAAGATAAACAATAAGAAGAATTATAATCAATTCATTAAGACTGACGGTAATACTTCTTATAAAATTCAACTCATTAATGTTGATTTACAAAAACAACAAGTATTTACTGTAAGACTCAAAGACAAAAGAACAACATAAGTTTAACTTATATCAAGAAAAGGTGATGTGACATGGGATTTTTACAACAAGATAGCAACAGTCTTATTTTAGATGCTGTATTAACAGATAAAGGTCGTGAGCTATTGGCACGCAATGATGGAAGTTTTTCTATCGTTTCTTTTGCCGTTGGAGATGACGAAGTGGACTATTCAATTATTCAAAAATTTGGTAGAACAATTGGTAAAGAAAAAATTGAAAAGAACACTCCGGTATTTGAAGCTCTAACAAATGAATCTATTGCTCTCAAAAATAGACTTGTAAGCGTTTCAAATCCAAATCTTATTAGATTACCTAGTCTTACACTAAATGCAGATGCAGGTTTGTCAGGCAATACGGTAAGCATTGGTACAACTACACAAAAAACAAGACAAATTATTATATCACAAGATATTATTGGTGATACAACAATTAATAATGAGCTTAGAGACCAAACATTTGTTGTTGAATTGTCAAACACTTTCTTACAAGTAGTCGGAGCAGTACCAGATACAGTTTCTTCCCAACAAAGAGCAACATACACATTGTTAAAAGACAATGCTCAAACTTCTTTGGGTGGTTCAAAACTTACTTTTACAATTTCTACAAAATCAATTACAAACAGTTTGTTTCAAATTTATGGAACCGTTAACAATAAAGATGTTATTAACACATATGTAAAAGTCTCTGGATTGCAATCTGGCGCAGTTTACGAATTTATGGTTTCTATCCAAAAAACTTTGTGAACCTACTTATAAACTAATAATCGGAGAATTAAATTTAACATGGCTGTTTTTAAAGCATTTAATCCAAGTGACGTTCAACAAGCAAGAAGTTATTTATATCAACTTGTTGATATCATTAACACAGATATATCAGCTTCTCAAACTAGAAGAAAATATGAAGTATGGGTTTCTGGAACATCTGGAAATCCTGGTGTAACTTCATCTTTATTTCAAACTGTTTACGATCAAGATTTTACTTTGCAGACAGCAAACCCTATCTTTGATATCACATTTGGATTTCATTCTACTTCAAATACTATAACAAACGCAAATCCAACCATTGATATCAATGGCAAATATATCTTCCCTGCTTCAACAATTCAAATGAGAGAGAAGATGGATTCGTATCGTGAACATGCTCAAATTCTTCTCGGAGATGCAACTGCCAAATTCCAAACTGTAACAAATGCTGGTGTCACAACAGACATTACTGACGCTATCTTTGTTGATTTTAAAAGACTCTTTAAGAGAGATCAAATTAAAAGAGAAACATTTGCATTCAAAATGAATACAGTTCATTCTGGAAACATGACCACTTTCAATTCAAACACTCCAAAAATCTTCACAGATGTTAACAGTGTTTTAAACAAAGATTATTCATTTGGTGGACAAGTATCAACAATTGTAGATTCTGCTGCAACAACCACTCCTCATGGACTTTTGTTTATTGATCAGGGTATTATGGTTCTAAACATTTCAACAAGTTTAGATCCACAAAACACAGCAACAACTTATTTGACAGGTGTTTTGTCTTCAGCAACATCACTTACTGGTCTTACAGCATTTACAGGTTCACTACAAAACCTTATGATTAGTGGTTCTATGGATGATGTAATTGATTACCTATGTCAAACAAGATTCTCTGGATCAGATGACACAACTATCACATTCCAAAACGTAACAAACATAAATTCAACTCAATATGTAGCAAGACTTGCAGCAGATGAATTCAACTATTCTTCCAATCCAACATACACAGATTCTGATAATAGAATCGTTGTAATTGATGAAGGTCAAGAAGAAACACAAGAATCATTTACATTTTTTACAACAATTGGAATGTATGATGCTGCTGGAAATCTATTAGCTGTAGCTAAAGTATCTAGACCTGTTTTGAAAGATAATCAAAGAGATTTGAGTGTTAAAGTAAGACTTGACTTCTGATATACATTTGCTTATTGGAAAGAAAATAGGCATAAATTAATGTCACTTAATCGCATATTACCAGATGATATTGAATACTTTCAACTAGAAACAAATCCTAAAAGATTATACACATCTAGTTCTGTTGAAGGTGTTACTGGCTCTGTTTACCTATATGCAAGAAGATCTCAAATTGAAAAGGATTTATATCCTTCTTCAATGTTCTCATCTGTGGCTTATAAAGGTGATGAAACTGTAGAGGCTATAAGAACAGACATTACTCATGTAACTGGAACGACAAATGTTCAAAGTCAAGTTCAAACTTACATGAGTGCAGTTCACACAGAAGCTGTTGCTGCCAGACTTTCTCAGCAACAACAAATTTATAGGTTTGTTCCACCACCAGATTTAAATTCTGACTTTTTAAGAAAAAGTGTTATAAAGAAAACACTTTATCCATGGTATAGGACAGATATGCCTACAATGAATTGGAATGCAACAAATTTCAATTCACTTAACTTTTTCAGGTCAGACAATACTCCAACATCTTCTGTTTTGATTTATCCAAACGCTACCTGGGAAGATCCAAGTGATTTCAACAGAGATGGAAATGGATTTTATTTAACCACATCAGGAAGTATTAGAGCTCAATATGAATTGGTAGACCAATTTACTTTTGATTTTTGGATTAAGCCAAGAAACTATCAAATTTTAGAAACAGACGCATATCACGCAGGAACTATTGTTCATATGAGTGGCGCTTACTGCATTTCATTACATTCAGGTTCATCAAAAGATGAAAATGGATTTGTAGATAAATTCAGACTTTGTTTTCAATATGGTACACAATCAGGTTCAAATTATGTAGATCCACCAAGTCAATTGATAAATGGAGTTGATATAAACTCTGGTTCTGATGGCATTAGAGTTTGGACTTCTGACAACATTCTTTCAAAGGATACTTGGCATCATGTAACTGTTAGACATGGTGGAAATGTTGTTAACAATGGCACAGGTTCTATTTTTATAGATTCTACTATTGATACTTATTTTTCAACAACTTTGTTACTACCTGTAGGAAACAACGTTTTGTCAAATCCTTGGTTGTCAACATTGTTTGTTGGAAATTTTTTTGAAGGTTATAGCGGTTCTCACAACATTGATAATTTTACTCCTGCATCTACAATTGATGATATTCAATATACAGGTGGAATTTCTACGTATACAGAAGAGTTCTCTTACAACAGATACATTACAACAAACGGAGAAACAGCTTTTCTAACAAGTGATTATGGCATTTCTGCTCCATATGTTCCAAGCAGTTCATTTGCATTTAATCATCCATTGAATGCTGAGATCCATGATCTTAAAATTTATGACAAATATTTGGATACAAATACAATTTCAGATCTTCAAACTGCAGGTCCAACCAATTTAAACAATCTTAGATTGTTCATTCCTCCATTTTTTACTTACGAATCTCCAATTAGAAGTGATGAACTTCTTACTCCATTCCAAACAGCCTACAGTAGTTCAACTACTACTCCATTTGGAGCCACAATGGCATTCAGTGTTTGGGGACATAATATAAATTTAGAAAATTATTGTAGAGATTTTGCTTCTGGCATGTATCCAAGAATGTGGGACTTAAGTGGTTCTGCTTTATCTCCAAATTCACAAACTGCATTAAGTGCAAATGATTTCTTGTATGCAACAGGTTCTATAACTAAAAGACTTTATACAGTTATGCCTTGTGATCATGGCAATTTTGCTCCAACATTTAACACTCTTTCATCTTCAAATTACAATAATGTAAAATTTAGAGATGACCTTGGAAATTATAGTTTTGGAACCATTGATTTAAACAATATAGTAAGTGAAAGTGCATCATCAGCTTCTATTGCTTTGAGAAATCTTTCAAACAGTCAATCTATTGTAACAGAAGTAGTAAAGGCTAGACCCGAATCTATTATGGAATCAACAGGTTCTAGTTTGGCAATTCTACATAGGACTGGAGATACATCTTCAAATCAAGTTGTAATATTTGACATCAGTAATTTGTTTTATGGTAAACAAATTAAACCTGGAACATTGGAATTAATTGATTCTGAAATTTCTGGCTCTAATTTTGATGTTAAGTTAAAAGATGATGGAAATGGAAATCTTTATAGAGCTAATTCTTCTGGTTCTAATGGATTTCCTACATGGGCAACGGTCGGAAACGTTTTCTACAACGAAGGCTTAATTGTTCTTAAATCTCCACAATTATATTTCTTTGGTGAAAACCAATTCTCAGTTAAATTTAATGGATTGCAAAATGTTCATGTAATGTCAATAAGGGCATTGGCAAAAGCAGGAGATTTAATCAGTTCATCTAATCCAACCTGGAAACAAAGTGATCAGATTGATCCAACATTAGCAAACGAATACAATCAAAAATTTGTAAACATTACAGGAGTAAACATTCATGATGAAAATCTAAATGTTATTATGAGAACTAACCTAGCTCAGCCTGTACAAAAGAAAATAACAGACAAGATGGTAGTAAAGATAAAAATTGATTATTGACCTTGACTACAAAGATCCTCTAACTCTTATATGTTACTAATCCTCCATTTCTATAATAAACATTATCAATATGCCAACATCAACTCCAAGAAAAACATACTTTAAAAAAGTATCAAATACAAAATTACAAACACAAAGAAATGAATTAACTAAAAAGAAAGCTGTAACCATCACTTCTTCTAAGCCAACAGTAACAAAAAGGAAGAAGAAAAAAGGTCACTATCATACAGGTGTTTACACTTCATCAAAATGTAAAAAAGAAATTCATTATCGTTCTGGTTGGGAACAAGTTGTTTGTGAACATTTAGATTCTGATCCACTTGTAAAAGAGTTCTTTTATGAGGAACTTATTATTGCTTATCGAACAAGACCAACTCAAATAAAACCAAAGAAATACATAACAGATTTCTTTGTTATATACACAGATGGAACTAAAAAAATTATTGAAGTTAAGGCTGATAATAAGGTCAATCACATCATTACACTAAAGAAAACCGCTGCTGCAAAAGAGTGGTGTACAAAAAACAATGTGGTGTATGAAATATGGACAAGCAACAAAATAAAAGAGCTTCTAAAGGAACAAAAACAAAAGCTTATACAAAAAGCGAAGCTGACATCCCTAGTTCCGAATCAACAGACAGTCTAACGGAAAATACAAAAGCTCCTGATGGCTCTACTACAAGAGTTGATATAGGACTCGACGCTTCTACATCAACAGTAGGACTTTGTGTCATTGATTCTGAGACTGGTGATATGATTAAATTAACTTACCTTGACCTAAGTTCAAAGGTAAAATATGAAGACTTGTATGATAAAGTAAATGCAACAAGAGATTTCATTTCAAATCTTGTTAAACAAAATCCAAATTGGGTTCTTAACAAAGTTTGCATTGAACAATTTGCAAAACAATTTACTCCAGGTTTCTCTAGTGCAGATACTCTTTTCACATTGGCAATGTTTAACCATGCCATTTGTCAATATGTTTATGACAATTTTAAAATGAAACCAGAGAAGATAAATGTCAGAACTGCAAGAAAAAATGCAAATGTTATTATTGACTATAAAGATAGATCAAAGACAACTAAGCAAAAGGTTTTCAATAAGGTTAAAGAAATAAATCCTAACTTTCCTTGGTTTACTTATATCGCTAAGGCAGGTAAGCACAAAGGAACATCTGTTTATGGTAAACAAAATGAAGATATGGCAGATGCTTGGGTAGTTGCTATGGGTGGTTGGATGACTTATAACCGACTAATGGAAGAGCAAGTTAAAAAGGGTCGACATAAAGTTGGAGATCCTAAAACTGGAAAGATGCGTACTTTATCTCTTGAAGAGTACAGAGCAAGAAACAAAAATTCAAATCCATATACTGCACCAGCAGTTATGGGAACTTAATAAAACAATTTTAGATAGAAATTATGGTTCATAGTGAGTTCATCATTTTTTACAGAGGGACAAGCTACAAATTTTATAGAAAAAGTCTTTGGAAATGGTAAACCATCAAATCAAGGACTCAATATTTCTGTTGTATGTCCAATTTGCAAATCATTCAAAGATGCAAATTATTCAAAACAAAAATTTGTCATAAGAACAGATAATTTTTATTGTCAATGTTGGATTTGTGGATTTAAAGCCAGAAGTCTTCTAAAAATTCTTAGAAAATATAAGCCACAATATGTTCAAGAATATATTGAGACTTTTATTGGAGACACAGAAGTTCTTAAATTAACTCTAGAAGAAAAGATAAACCTTGGCATCACAGAAGATGTTAATAGAGCCCCTCTAGAGCTTCCACAAGGCTTTCAATTACTTGCTACAGCACAAACTACCACCAAGTATGTCAGACGCCATATAGAGTACCTGGAGAGCCGTGGAATAGGGTCAGAACCAGACTTGTGGTATTGGAAGTTTGGATTTGTTCCTTGGGAAAATAAAGAATATAGATATAGAATCATAATTCCATCCTATGACTCAAATGGAGAATTAAATTATTGGACAGCAAGATCAATAGATAAGAAAAATTTGTTAAGATATACAAATCCATCTTGTCAAAGAGAAACCATTGTATTCAATGACATTAATATAAACTGGTCAAAGGAACTTCTTGTTGTTGAAGGTCCTTTTGATTTGGTTAAAACAAAAAAGGCAAATGAAAACGCAACTTGCCTTCTTGGTTCACAACTAACATCGGATTATGCTTTATTTGAAAAAATAGTTTCAAATAAAACGCCCATAGTTCTTTCTCTTGATCCAGAAGCAAGAAAGAAGCAATATAAAATAGCAGAAATGTTAAATGAATTTGGAAATCAAGTTAAGATATTAGATTTACCAAAACATATAGAAGACATTGGAAGTCTATCTGCAGACGAGTTTACTCATATGTATGCTACTGCTATAGACTACAATGATGACTACATTCTTCGAATGAAGATAGATAGCTTACAGGAATAAAATGAAAATAGCTCATATTTCAGATACTCATTGGCGTGGTCTTGCAAGACATGATGAATACACAAAAGCCTTTGAGTTGCTTTTTGAAAATCTCAGAGAAATTAAACCAGAATTAATTGTTAATACTGGTGACATCTTCCATACCAAAACTCAATCAATTACTCCAGAAGTAGTTGAACGAATGACATGGATGTTTGAACAACTTGGAAACATTGCTCCAAATATTACAATTCTTGGAAATCATGATGGAAATTTAACCAACCTTTCTCGTAAAGACATTATTTCTACAATTCTCGAGAATTTGGAAACCAATAGAACTTGTAAACACACTCATCACTTTACAAGAAATACAGATGTTCATTGGATTTATCCAAAAGATACAGGATTATCAGATCCAATTCTTATACATGCCTTTTCACCATTTGATAAAGACGGCTGGAAAGAAAGAGTTCCAGATTCGCAATATATAAACATTGCTTTGTTTCATGGTTCTGTTTCTGGTTGTGTGATGGACAATGGTCTTGTTTGGCCACACGGAGAAATAGATGTATCTGATATGAACATCTTTGACTTCGTACTGCTTGGAGACATTCATCAACAGCAGTTTATGGATTACCGTCTTGACAAAAATGGTAATCGTAAACCATATATGGGATATCCTGGTTCTTTGATTCAACAAAACTTTGGTGAAACGATTAAAAAAGGTTTTTATGTTTGGGACATAAGAGCTAAAGATGATTGGGATGTTAATTTTCATGAACTCAATAACATGCAACCTTTTTACACATTTAGTTGGGTTAACAATGTTAAAGAGACTGTAGAAAATGTTATTGATTGTTTGCCAAATAATAAAATTTTACCAGGAACAAGATTTAGATTTGTAACAAGACAAATTTTACCACAAGCTCATACAGAAGCATTGGTATCACTTCTTAAAACAACTTATTCTGCTCAAGAAGTAATTTTCAAACATGAAAAAGATGAAAGACTTGATGTACTTGATCAAGAAAGAGTTAGGGCTTCAAAAAGAAATCTAAGAACAGATCCAGATGCCATTGCTTCTTTGTTCAACGAGTTTTTACTTTCTCAAAATCAAATTTTTTTGTCAGAAGAACAAAAAGATAAAGTAAAAGAACAAATAAAAACTTATCTTGAACAATATAATAATCTTCCAAATGTTGAACCTGTATCTATGGCAGGAAATCAACAATGGACTATTAAGTGGCTTGAGTTTGGAAATTTGTTTCGTTATGGAGACAATAATAAAATAGATTTTGAAAAACAAACCGGACTTGTTGGTATCTTTGGAAGAAACAAGATTGGTAAGAGCAGTGTTATAGCTGCAACAATGTATGCATTATACAATACAACTGATAGAGGTTCTATAAAAGCAAGTGACTTGATCAACAAAAGAAAAAATAGTTGTTGGGCAAAAATTTGCTTTAATCATGATGGAATTGATTATGTTGTTGAAAGAGAAACAATTAGAACTAATCAAAAAGATCCTTCAAAGAGTGCAACAAAGGTAAACTTCTTTGAATTGAAATATAAGGGAACTTCACCAACTCCAATCAAAGTAGAACGTAATGGTATTTCTCGTGATGAGACGGACAAAGAAATTAGAAAACTTGTAGGAACACCAGAAGACTTTTTAATGACAAGTCTTGCTTCTCAGGGTGACATAATGAGATTCATAAATGAAGGGTCAACAAATAGAAAGAAAATTCTTAATAGATTTTTGGATATAGATTTGTTTGAAAAACTTTACGCTCTTGTTAAAAATGATGTTATTGCTCTTAATGCCAAAACAAAGGGATTTACAATAGAAGATTTGGATAAACAAGAAGAGTTAATTAAAAAGGATCTAGAAAGAGTTGATTATCAAATCATAAACACAAATCAACTTAAAGCCAAAAAACAATCATCTTATGATGAACTTAAAAATTTGGTTCTTGCTTATGAACACAAGAACAAAGATAGATTTTTAATTGAAACAAATATTAAAAATAAAAATCAATCTATTTTAAAGGCATTGCAAGAGATTCAAACTATTTCTTCTGTTTTGGATTCTACTGTTGAAAAACTTGCAAATGAAAATTTGTCTCTAAAAACTCTAGAAAAGACTTTGAGTGAAATTGATATTGCTGCTCTTCTTTCTATTGGAGAAAAACAAGAAGAGTTGAAGGCGAAACACAAAGAACTTACAACAGAAATTGCATCTGAAAATAAAAATGTAGCAAATCTTGAAAAATCTGTACGTAAATTAGATTTGGTTCCTTGTGGAGATCAATTTCCTGAATGTTACTTCATTAAAGACAGTCATGAAGATAAAAAATTATTAGAGGAACAAAATAAAGTTTTGGTTCGTTTAGTAAGTGACCAACAACTTTTAAACGAAGAACTTTCTTTGCTTGCTAAAGAAAATGCTGAATTAAAAATAAGAGATTATTCTAAGATAGAATCTGAAATAAAATCAAAAAGAGAATCAATTAAAACAATTGAACAGTTCATTGAAACAAAAAATAATGAACTAAAATTCCGTAATGACTACAAAGAAGAACTGGAACTTGAGTTGAAAGATTTGAAATCATCTATTGAAAACTCAAATGACTCAAATGGAATTGATGATAAGATATATTTGTCAAACAAAACTTCTCTTGAAGCAATTCAAAATGATATTAAGGAATTTGAAAAAAGTCTTCTTGATTTGTATAAGAATCTTGGTTCTTATCAATCAAATTTAGAAACTGTTATCAAAAACAGAAATTCTTTAAAAGAGTTGCATGAGAATTTTGTAATTTATTCTTCTATTCAAGAAGCATTTTCAAAAACAGGAATTCCTGCAATGATTTTGAAAACACAACTTCCAACAATCAATGAAGAGTTGGAGCGAATTCTTATGGGCGTAACCGATTTTAAAATTGTTTTAGAGAACGATATAGCTTCAAACGCTATGGATGTATATCTTGAAGATATGCACTCTAGAAGGATTATAGAATTGGGTTCCGGAATGGAAAAGACAATCGCAAGTCTTGCCATCAGAGTTTCTTTAATCAACATTTCTTCAATACCTCGCTCAGATATTTTCATTGTTGATGAAGGTTTCTCTGCGTTGGATGAGGAGAATATGCAATCATGTCTTGAAATGCTTAATATGTTGCGCAACTATTTCAAGAGTGTGTTGATAATCTCTCATGAGCCTGCTATAAAAGAAGTAGCAGATCGAATCTTAGAAGTTAAGAACGACGGCATAGAATCTAAAATCGAGGCATAAACATAATAATGAAGTACACAAATTTACTTAATGGTCCACTTGCAGCGACAGTTATAACAAAATCTCCAATTGGTGTTGGTAGAAAGAAAAAAACTCCTACTGACAAGAAAGAACAACACTCACCTGTGGAAGAAAAACCAAATAAAAATTTTTCAAAGTTTAAAAAAACTCCTGAACAGCTCGAAAAGCTTGCTGAAGAGTTTAATATGTCTGACTCTTTGGAAGATACGGATGAAGATGTTTTAAATGATGAAGAGGATGATTCCGACAAAGTTCTTTCTGATAGGTTTAAACTTATTACAAAGTCAGTTAGTTTGACTAGGTGTTTTGAACTTGTAGCGGAAGTACATTTGCCAAAAATAGTTTTTCAGCCTTCAATGAAAAAACAAAATTCTTCACGAGCAAACAAGAGTCCATTAAGTGTTTTTATATTTGGTGGCGTAAACAGAGAAGAAAAGATTAATCCATATCTTGATTTACTTAAAGCATCTAGAGATGGTTTGGAAAATTTAGAGGTTCATCTTTTGGATAAAAATGATGAGTCAATCATGACTTTATCTTTACTAAATCCAAGAATCGCAGCAATAGATTTCGGAGATTTGGCTGCCGAAAGAAAAGAATTTAGACAAATTAAAATTGAATTTGAATATGATTTAATTGAGATTAATGGCGAAACATTATGAATAATAACACAACATTAAATAATAACAAAAAGAGTGGCAATAAAAATATGGCACGCAACACAAACTTTGGTCATCAAGTCAACAACAATGGAAATGACCAACAAGATAACTCTTTTATTAAGAGAGAGCAAATATATAGAATGCTTGATAAATTCTATCATACTTTAAATTCAGGAGTTAGTCATGAATCTTTTGCTTCTGCTGCTGTTCTCTATAATGAATTGTCAAATCATTTAGAGAAGTCCGAATATGTTTCTCTTGGAGAAGCTTGGAGAAACTTGTATGTTGATGAAAACGAACAAGGATTTGCTAAGCTCAAAGAAGCTGTTTCCAAAGTAAAAGTTCGCTTTGCTTGATTGAATTACATATAAAAATATGAAGTTATAATTCTAACTTCTTTACATAAAGAACTTTATGAATATTTTTATTTTAGATTCTGATCCAAGTATAGCAGCCACGTTTTTGTGTGATAAGCACATTTCAAAAATGGCTGTTGAAACAACTCAATTGCTTTATACTGCTCATTCTGTTTTAAACAAAGGAATGAGCGTTTCTGTTTCTAATGGATTAAAACCATATAAACAGACACATGTTAATCATCCATGCAGTAAATGGACTAGAGAATCAAAAGAAAATTATGAATGGTTGGCAAAACATGGTTTGTCAATTGTCAATGAATATTCAAACAGATATAATAAACAACATGCTTGTCTTCCGCATTTAGTTTGGTTGTCAACTAATGTTCCTTCAAATTTTGCAAAGAATGGTTTAACACCATTTGTTATGGCTTTTTATGCAAAAGATCAAACGAAACATAATTTATGTTTCGTTCCCGGCAATCCTGTTCAATCTTATAGAAATTATTATAAGTTAGATAAATCAAGATTTGCAAAATGGAATCATTGCAAAAATCCATATTGGTGGTAACCCATTAAACTGTTTGAATGGCAATTGAAGTAAAAAATAACGGTAAAG
>OFQY01000564.1_pt1 | contig 13965 bp, 8 predicted proteins | sample 1542991 | NCBI WGS metagenome assembly OFQY01 (sample SAMN07774224, study PRJEB24372) | wastewater metagenome | isolation source: Exp Tend VB 10WW | collected 2016-02 | reverse complement strand
CAGAAAAAATTGAAGCAGTATATGATGCTTCGTCAATCAGTGTATTGAAAGGGTTAAGCCCGGTCCGGTTAAGGCCGGCAATGTACATTGGCGATACTGGCAAGCGTGGCTTGCACCACTTGGTCTGGGAAGTCTTAGACAACTCAGTTGACGAAGCAATGGCTGGTCATTGCGATACTATTCACATTACCGTTGAAAACGATGGTAAAACAATCGTTGTTGAAGACAATGGTCGAGGCATTCCTGTTGATGAACAGGTTGATGAAAAACGCTCTGCTTTAGAAGTTGTTTTAACTGTGCTTCACGCTGGTGGTAAATTCGGTGGAAGCGGATATACAGCTTCTGGTGGATTACACGGAGTTGGCGTAAGCTGCGTTAATGCGCTTTCTGACCCACTTGTGGCAAAGGTTTGGCGTGATGGTGGCGCTTATGAACAAACATATAAGCAAGGTGTGCCTCAAACCGCTGTTGTCCGTACCGGGGATAGTCGAAAGCGTGGAACAAGTATTCAGTTCAAGGCAGACAATACTATCTTCACTGAAGGTGTAAGGTTTGAAGATAATTTGCTTGAGCGACGATTTAGAGAAACCGCATTTCTCAATGGCGGACTTAAAATCATCTTCCAGAATAAAAGCACTGGTGTAAGCGAAACTTATCAATATGCTGGTGGAATTTCAGACTATGTTGAATATCTAACCGATGTTCAAACCGGACACTATCCTTCAAAGCCATTCTTCTGTGAGAAGACGCAAGACAAAACTATGGTTCAGGTGGCTTTTCAATATACGGAAAGCGACAATGAAACACTTTTGAGTTTTGCCAATAACATCAACACCCACGATGGTGGTACACACCTTTCTGGTTTTAAGACAGCTCTTACTCGTGTTGTCAACGCAGTTGGGCGAAAAAATGGAAATCTAAAAGACAAAGACAGCAACCTAAATGGAGACGACATCCGAGAAGGGATGACTGCCATCATCAGTGTTAGATTACCACAGCCACAATTTGAAGGGCAAACAAAAGCAAAACTTGGTAGTCCAGATATGGACGGCATTGTGCAAACTCTGTTTGGTGAAGCTCTAAACGAATTCTTTGAGAAGAATCCAGCTATCGTAAAAATGATAGTTGAAAGAGCACAACTTAACCAACGAGCAAGAGAGGCGGCAAAGAAATCCGCCGAAACAATTAAGAAAACTGGCGCAAGTAAAATTTTTGCAAATGCTGGTAAGCTCAAGCCGTGTCGTTCAAGAGACAACAACATCACTGAGTTGTTTATTGTTGAAGGCGATTCTGCTGCTGGATGTAAAATTTCTAGTACAAAGGTCGCTTTGGTAGATGGAAGAAATCTTGATTTTCTTGAACTAATTGAAGAACAATCTAAAGGAATTCAGAACTACTGCTACACCATCTTAAATAACGGCGATATTGGTGTGGAAAAAATTATAAATGTTCGAAAAACGAGAAGCAATGCTAGTTTGATTAAAGTTACGCTAGATAACGGCGAGAGCATTATAGGAACACCATGTCATCCTTATATGATGCGCGATGGAACATATGTTCGTGCTGATAAGCTAAAACCCGGAGATTCGCTAACACCGCTTTATAGAAAGGTTTCAAATAACACACTTAAAAGAGGTTTAATAGGATACGAAATGGTATTCAATCCGCTGAGTGGAAAATGGAGATACACTCACATTTTAGCTGACGAATATAATCTTTCTGCAAAAATGTATGAGTCTTTAAAAGACGAGCATAGACATCATGTCGATTACAATAAGCGTAATAACAACCCTTCGAATATTATTCGTATGAACAAAGATGAACATTTACAGCTTCATCGAGACCATATTGAGCGAACAATGCTTTCTCCAGAAACCAAAGCCAAAAGTAAAGCGGCAAAGCAAACTCCAGAATTTAGGGCTAAGCAAAGCAAGACAATGAAAGAATGTGAAGTGGCTATTGAAATTTTATCCGAAAGAAATAAGAAACAATGGAGTGACCCCAAGTATGTTGATTATATGGTGCAATGTTGGAAGAAATTCTGCAATGAAAATCCAGATTATGTAGCCGAGAACCAGAATCGACTTAATGAAGTTCAGAAGGAATATTGGGCTTCAGAAGAAAATCGACAACAACAATCAGAGCGCACTAAGGCATTCTTTGAGAATAATACAGAGTCTCGTTCTAATCTTCAGCAGAAGGCTATTGCACAATGGGACAACAAAGAGCTTCGCCGTTGGAGAGCGGAAGAAACATCTAAACAATGGACTGATGAATTTAGAAAATCTCGACAAGAGAAGTTAGATTCTTCAAATTATCAACGAGTGGCTCAAGAAATTTCAAATTATTTGCATGAGAATAATATTGATTTGAAGGATAGTGATGCTCCATTAATCCCGGTGAGCGAATATGCGCTTTATCAAAGATATCTGAGATGGTGCAATAAGTATTTTGGCGGTAACCGAAAAGAAGCCCATGAAGCTGTCTCGTGTTACAATCACAAGGTAGTATCAGTAGAACATCTTGATTACACTGAAGACGTTTATGACCTGGAAGTCCCGAATACTCACAATTTTGCATTAGCTAGTGGAGTTTTTGTCCACAATAGTGCCAAAGACGGTAGAGATTCTGGCTATCAAGCTGTTTTGCCGATTCGTGGTAAAATCATCAACGCTGAAAAGAAAGACCTTTTGGCTTTGTTGAAAAACAAGGAGATTGAATCTCTTGTTACTGCAATCGGTGTAGGAATTCAGACATCTGGGAGCGACACATCGTTCAATCTTGATGACCGAAAATACAGCAAAATCATTCTTATGACTGATGCTGACGTTGACGGTAGTCACATTGCTACTCTGTTGCTGACGTTCTTCTACCGATATATGCGACCGCTTGTTGATGCTGGTCACGTTTATCTGGTTCAACCGCCTTTGTATCGTGTAGACATAGGAGCCAAACAACACTATTGTTGGTCTGAAGCTGAACGAATCAAAGCTTTAGCTAGCGGTAGCGGCAAATCACACGTCACTCGATTTAAAGGATTGGGTGAAATGGACGAAATTGAATTGGGAGCCACAACTATGTTTAAAGGCGACCGACGATTGATTCAAGTCAGCATTGAAGATGCTGCGGATGCAGACCGAATGTTATCTGTGTTAATGGGCAAAGACGTAAGCGCAAGAAAAGCTCACATTATTGAGCACTCAAAGAAACGTGCATTAGCCGCCCTGGAGGATGAAAATTAATGAAAAAGCGAATATCAGCCGATACCGCTGCTGCAATGGCAGTTGTGGAACAAATCTCTAGTGAAGAAATTCAAAGTTTGTTGGACGAAAACTACATGCGTTATACGTTTGCTGTCATGGAAGACCGTGCTCTTCCTGACGCACGAGACGGATTAAAGCCGTCTCAACGACGTATTTTGTTTGCAATGCATGGTTTAAACCTTGGTTTCAACAAAACACGAGCAAAAAGCGCCTTGATTTGCGGTGAAACATCTGGTTATTATCACCCACATGGTGAAGCTGTTGTTTATCCAACGATGGTGCGAATGGCGCAAGACTTCTCATTGCGATATCCACTTATTGCCAAGCAAGGAAACTTCGGAAATCTTGATGGAGACCCTCCCGCTGCGATGAGGTATTGCTTAGTTGGAAACACCCTTTTAAATACAGAAATGGGATTTGTATTAATAAAGGATATTTCCAAAGAAGAAGAGATTGATATTTTGGTTTCTTCTGTCGGAAACAAAATAAATTCTGCATCAAAATTCTTTGATTGTGGTAAACATCCTGTTAAACGATTAACTACGCGACACGGTTACACAGAGGCTGGTTCTCATAATCACCCTGTTTTAGTTATTGCCAAAGACGGAAATGGGAAGCCATCATTCGGGTGGAAAACATTGGATGCCATTAGTGTTGGTGATTTTGTAGCTTTAAGTCGAGGGGCAATGTTTCCGAGTGACGAGCTTGATTTAACCAAATTTCACTCAGACGCGACACTCAAAGAGAAAAGTATAAGTCTTCCTAAAACACTTGATTCAAATTTAGCTCTTTTAATGGGTGCTCTTGTTGCCGAAGGCTGGATTGACCAAAAGAGATTCGGTTATGTCAATAATTTAGGAGATTATCTAAGCGCGTTTGTGAATGCTCTGGATGAATGTTTTGATGCGAATAACTCCTATATTACAGAACGCCAGCCTAGTGGCGTATCAGTTCAACCTTATTACAGTGTTGAGTTTAACCGAACTCGGGTAATACGATTCTTGCGAGACATTGGAATGGAGCTTTCAGTCAAGGCTTCTCAAAAAACTATTCCTTGGTCAATTCTTCAATCACCAAAACATGTTCAATCTATGTTTCTTGCGTCTTTGTTTGAGGGTGACGGAGGTGTAGAAAAAGATGCGCAACGAGTGTCTTTAACTACCAAATCAAAGCATATTGCAGAGCAATGTCAGATTATGCTTCTTGGATTCGGAATAGTTTCAAACAATTTCTATGATAAATCGAGAGATATTTATAGGATTTGTGTAAGTGGAAAAAACAACATATGTCAATTTGCAAATGACATAGGATTCTTGTCAACTGAAAAAGATTTGGCAGTTATTAGATTAATTGACTCCATGTCTAAGTGTAAAACTAGTGCGCAAGAGAATGATTTTATTCCATATTTATCAGAATATGTTCGAGAACAGGGCTCTGGAGAGTGGATTATAAAGAATAATTTTGACAGAGTGTCACGACTTAAAGAAGCTATGCCAAAAATTTGTCGCTCGCTTAAGTCTAATCAAGAAGCAATTGATTGGGTTCAACACTTGTGCGACCTTCACTATGTTTACAGTGAAGTAGTAAGTGTAGTTGATGAAGAAGAACAAGATGTTTACTCTATCAAGGTAGATAGTGATTGTCATTCGTTTGTTGCAAACGGATTCTTCAATCATAACACTGAAGCTAAATTGTCTCGTTTTGGTGACTTGATGCTTCAGGATATTGACAACGATATCGTACCATATGTGCCAAATTATTCAGAAACACGCACAGAGCCCACCGTTCTTCCTGCATATGTTCCGAATTTGTTGATGAACGGAGCAGAAGGCATTGCCGTTGGTGTTGCAACAAAAATGCCAGCACACAACCTGCGAGAAATCACAGAAGTTATTAAGGCTTACATCTCTAGCGGGACTCTTACCGTTGATGAGATTATTGAGCTAATGCCAGGACCGGACTTCCCAATCACTTGTGAGCTTAGAGGGCAATCAGGTGTTCGTTCTTATTACGAGACAGGGCGAGGTTCGATGCAACTTGATGGAATTTATGAAGTCAAGCAAAACAGCAAAAATCAGGAAATTATTCGAATCACAGGTTTCCCGCCCGGTGGGAGTCCAGAAGCATTCTGTCTTCAACTTAAAGACCTGATGGAAGGTAAAAAGATTGAAGGCGTTAGTTGGTTTGACGACCTTTCAACACGAGACAAGCAAACGAGAGAAATCGACATTTCGGTGGAAGTTGAAGTGTCTAAGGGAAGCTCTGCTGACCTAGTGATTAACCAACTGTTGAAAACCACATGTCTTCGAGAAAGCTATTCGGTCAACAACACTGTGCTGATTGACGGCAAGGTGGTAGAGAATGCAAGTGTTCTAACGCTAATCGAAGCTTTTGTTGAGCATCGAAAGTCAGTTCTAACGAACAAATTCTTGTCTGAAAAGAAATCATCAGAAAGACGCATTCACATCCTTGTCGGCTTGCTCAACGTGTCTAAAAATATTGACGCTGTTATCAAGCTGATTAGAGCCGCAGACAGCGCCGAAGACGCAATGTTGCAACTTGTGGAACAAGGATATGTTGAAACTGACATTCAAGCTAAGGCTGTTCTTCAAATCACACTTCGTCAGTTGACAAAACTTGAGTCGAAGGCACTTCAAGATGAACACGACACTCTGACAAAACGAGTTGAATGGCTTAGCGACATTCTTGGCAATATCAAAAAGTTGATGAAATTTATCAGCAACGAGCAAGATGAAATAGCCAAGAAATACGGCGATGACAGACGAACCGTTATAGGCGGAAGTGCAGATGATATCGAACTTGAAGACCTTATTAAAGAAGAGCAGGTAATCATCACGCTGACTAAAGACGGCTATATTCGTCGCATCCCGGTGGCTTCGTACAACGTGCAACATCGTGGTGGTAAGGGTGTAATCGGAGTTGGCAAGCGAGAGAACGATGAATCAAGTGAGATTTTCGTTGCATCAACGCATGATGTCATTTTGTTCTTTAGCAACAAGGGTTTGATGTATCGCAAGAAGGGATATCAAATCCCAGAAGGTGCAAAAACAGGCAAGGGAGTTCACTTGGCAAACTTGTTGACTCTTGGCGCTGGTGAAGAAATCACTACAACCATTCCAGTCGATTCGTTTAACAAGCCCGGACATTACATCATGATGGTGACGAGAAAGGGGTTGATTAAGAGAACATTGCTGGCAGACTATGCCACAACTCGAAAGAATCGTGGCTTTCAATCAATCAAGCTTCGAGAAAACGATGAAGTTGCCTTTGTGGAGATTACAAACAATAAGCGAGACGTGTTTATTGCCACGCAGAAGGGCAAAGCGATTCGATACGGGGAAAACCTTGTGCGACCGATGGGACGAGTCACAACGGGTGTCCAGGCGCTAAAGCTTGCCCCTGGTGATGCGATAGCCCAAGCGTTTACGATTGACCCGTCTGAACATCCAGAGATTCTTGTTATGACAAGCATGGGCTTTGCGAAAAAGACAGATGCTAAAGACTATAGAATCTTGAATGGTCGAAACGCCAAGGGTGTAAACACGATTGACCAGCTTAAATCGGATAGAAATGGGTTGATTATCGGAGCTGCGTCTGTAAATGATGAAGACAATATCTTGATTCTCACCACAAAGGGTAAGATGATTCGCATTCGAGTTCATCAGATTAGAAGCACGGGGCGAACAACAATGGGCGTCAAGGCTTTAAATCTTGATTTGGGAGATGCTGTCAAATCATTCGTCAAGGTTAAAGAATCAGAAGAAGATGATTTTGTTGAGATTTAATCTCTTCTTGTAATCGGGAAAAGGCGGAATGTCCGCCTTTTCCCGATTTAGATGGTCTTGCAGGATGTTGAAGTGATATGCTTGAAAAATAAAGCATGTCTGCACAGATTACTCTTTATAAAGATATTCAGCTTACAATTCCGCTAACTGATGGAACGTGGGTTGACGCTGTGGATTTAGGAACGTCAACGATTCCATCATCTGGGTCATCCCCACAAACACCAGTCTGCATTTATGCCAAGAATACTGGCACCACAACCATTAGAGATATATACATCCGCCCTATTTCGGGTGGTGGAAGCGGCGGAAGCCAATTTGCCGCAGACATTCAAGTGGCTCAGGATGTTGCTGGAGCATACGGCACATTTGGTGCAGTAGGAACACAACAATTGGTGTTCGCAGGCAACTGTGGATTTGCAAAAGCTATACCTGGAAGTAACACTTCTATTAATATCTCGAATCCTGGAACTCCGCCAACACTATCAGCAGGAAGCTTGTCATCTAACCTGCCAGCGGGTGTTTACACTGTTGCATATTCGTTTACGAACTCTAATGGAGAAACATTGGTGAGCCCAACAGCCAACTTCACCATTACTGCCGAACAATCCGTTCGTGTTGCTGCAATTTCTTTAGCTGCTAATGCCACTGGAATTAATTATTATATTTCATATAGAGCGGGAGATGCTACTGTTTTCTTTTCAAGTAGTAATGGCGGCGCAGTTGCTATTGATTTACTTGGGGCACGTGGATTCTTCCGCTTCTGGACAAGACAGACGATTGACAGTGCTGATACACCTGGTATTCGACAGGCAAAATTACAATTGGATGCAACAGACATCGGATAAGCAGGAAAATTGTTGTAAAAAATGAATAAGTCTAATAGACTGAGGCAAAAATGGCAGAAAAGAAAATCGAAAAAGAAATTTACACAACTTGTCCTTTTACTGGGCAAGAAAATGCATGGACGGAAGAAGAGTTTGATAATGGAAAGTGGAAAGGCACATCTTCAGCAGATGGCTCCACAATTTCTTCCGAAAACTTAGAGGGATTACGCCTGCGTTATGGAAAATTGACTATGGCTCGTCTAATGAAAGAGGAGAATGGCTAACAACCATATAACAAATAAAAGAGAGGATATCCAGTAATGCCACTATATGCAAAATTTCCAGAAAATGCCCTTGGGGGCAACGCGGGCGGCGATTCGCCAATTGACTTTTTAACAGACACAATTCGATGTGCTCTTACTACTTCATCTTATACTCCAAACCAAACGACCCACGAATGGTTTAGTGACATCACCAACGAAGTTGTTGGAGCTGGTTATACCGCACTTGGTGTAGCGTTAGCTTCTAAAACCCTTAGCGCTTCATCTTTGGTGACAACCTTGGATGCGGCAGACCCATCTTGGGCTTCAAGCACAATCACTGCACGTTATGCAATTTTCTACAAAGACACTGGTACTGCTGGTACGTCACCGTTGATTGCTTATGCAGACTTTGGCGGCAACATCTCAAGCACCAATGGTACTTTTACAGTTGTCTTGAACGCATCTGGTTTGGCTACTATCACAGTTGCTTAATGGTGAAACATGTTTCACATAGATGCTGAAGACGAAGTTGTGACTGGTGGTGTTACATACCGTGTTATTGCAGGCGGAGATTTTGAAGACTGTGATTTGGTAGAAGTTTATCGAGATGGAGATGAGACAAAATTATCAGTTGGGGCATTCCAAGCGTGTTTTGTCAAATATGGATACAATTTCGGAGAACAACAAGAAGGGGGATGACAATTAATGGCACGAGTTTCAGTAGAACATAGATTTACCGGAGACACAGGGCCAATTGATAATCTTTCCGCACCGACAGTTAGTGTTACAAATATTGGTTCTGCGGGTGCGACAACATACGGATATCGTGTGTCTGCAATTAATAGTGTTGGGGAAACTTTAGCTTCAACTACAGTTGCAACAGCAACTGGCAATGCTTCTTTAACTGGTTCTAACTATAATCGTGTTAGTTGGACTCGTGTTATTGGTGCCACTGGATATAAGGTTTATGGCAGAACTTCTGGTAGCGAGTTGCTTATGGCAACTACCACTACTGCAAATCATTTTGATGATACTGGTGGTGTAACTCCATCTGGTGCCCTTCCTTCATCTAATACCACAGGGTATTCATCAACCAGAACGTCTATTGGAACGTTGATGAAGCAACAAACTGGTAGCACAGACGCAGACAAATGGATTGGTCCGTTGCCAGTTAGTATTAGCCGACCAATGGAAGGAAACGTAGCAATACCAGGTGTTTTTCCGTACGTTATTCGCTGGAGTTCAGACATTGACTGGCTTTTCTTGGTAGATAACTCCACCGCCACCACCAGCAGAAGGGTCGTATATTACACCTACAACCGCTCTACTAATGTGTTAGCTTGGGAAGGTTTTGTCACAATTACACATCCATCAGGTACTAACGCCACTGTTCGTGGATTTAGAATGGCGTACGATACTTACACAACTGGAACTGTCGCTGTTACTACCACTGCCGTTACTGGAACAGGTACTGCTTGGTCTACTAATAGAATTGCGGTTGGTAGTCGTATCGGTTTTGGTTCAACCGACCCAAATTTCATCACAAGATGGTATGAGATTTCGGCAATAGGTAGTGACACTGGTATTACACTAGCTGTGGCTGTTGATGCTTCTGTATCAGCTAACACACCTTATGTTATTGAAGAGCTTCGTGTAGTAATGGCGCAAACTAACAGCGTTGCCGCATCTGGCGGATTGTTTGTGGCCAAAGGACTTAGACCAGAGCTTTTTATTACATCTGGTACCACTATTGCAGCAGCAACAGGAACTGATAATCTAAGGGCTTGTTATTGGTTGGCTGATGCTGCTGTTGTTCTTAATACAGCATCTTTGGGTATGGGGCTACAAGCTAAAACCGACTACACCAACCAAAACGTTTATGTTCTTGATGGTACATCTACATGTAAGGTTTATCTCTACAACATTCGAGCTTCATTAACTGGTTTGGCATCAGGTAAGTCAACATCTGCGGTTAGATATTGGACTGGTAACCAAACACTAACAGGTACTGCTGGACAAAACAACAACGGAAGACTTGGAACGCTTGGACACGGACCTGGTAAGGATATTGAATGCTTGTATTTCACGACTGGTACACGTGTGTATCGGGCTAAACTTACAGATATTGTAAACGGAAGCACTGTTTGGATATCTGATTGTATGGTTGAAATTCCACCCGGAAGTGCGAATACTTTTGCAGCAACTGGTGCTTTGGCTGCCGTGGAGTCAGTTGACTCTTTAGACCGTTTGGTTATAACAACAACTGGTGCGGGTGGTCTAAGGCATTATGTCACCAGATATCAAACCAACGTTGAACAATTTGATTTAATATGGGGTATTGATATAAAACAAATTGACCAAACACTTGCTGATAATAGCACGCCCATTGTTCCTGGTAATATTTTGGCAACATCTTTTTCTGTTTGGTCTGAAGGTGGTTTGACATATTTAGCAAGGGTTGGTACAGCGGCGACAAACAATCACTTATATGTAGTTCCTTTTGGAACCCACTGGGGTTTTCAATCATTATTGCCAACACAAAGGGTTATTACCCCTGAAATCAGCACTCCAAATTGCGAAAATTACCATCGTGCATGTATGTCGTTTGTTAGAAAAATGGGTGCCGATAAGTTTTCAATTGCACCCGAACCTATTCAAATGTATTATCGAACAAATGGTATTACAGACAATACAGGTACGTGGACAGCTTTGGATGATTATGCTGATTTGTCTGGTGTAGCTCCGTCGAGCAGTATCCAGTTGATGTTTGAATTCAAGGTTATCGGAACTTTTTGTGTGCCAGGACGATTGCTAAGTTGCGAAGTTATGTATGAAACAGAAGATACACTTCCTTCTCATTTACAATGGAATTTTTCAGATTCCAATAACTCAAACGGAACTGTAGGATTCATTCAAAAAACCACTTATGGAAGTGTCCCAAATCTACAAATTGATTATTACCGAGCAGATAATGACATTAACCTGTTGACACAACAAAGTACATCTACTACTAACGGAACGTTTGAATATTGGACGGGTGCGGCGTGGGCGGCAGGACTTGGCTCAGATTCAGTTGGACAAAGACGCAGATTCGTACCATCAACAGGACTGCCATCTAGCACGAACGTTTATGCCAAGATAAAGGTGGTGTAACGTAATGAGTAAGATTGTAATTGAAAGTGTTTTCAAGGAAGCGTCATTCGCACCAATAGATACCATAGGTACACCCACTGGTGTAGCTGTGGCTAATGTTGGAACTGCTGGTGGAACCACTTATGGTTATCGCATTTCTGCTGTGAATAGCGTTGGAGAAACCCTGGCATCTAGTACCGTTGCTACAGCCACAGGAAATGCTGCCTTAACTGGCTCGAACTTCAATCGTGTTACATGGAGCAGGGTTGAAGAAGCATCTTCTTACAAAATTTACGGACGAACATCTGGTAGTGAACTTTATATGAGCACAACTACTGGATTACACTTTGACGACACAGGTGCTGTAACACCATCTGGTGCTCTTCCAGGCTCAGATACTACACTCTATGATTCAACCAAGGTTTGTATCGGCACCGCCATCAAATACCAATCGGATGGTGGTGTTGGTCCGTTACCAGTGGTTATTTCACGACCCGGTGAAACCAGTACCGCCGTTCCGATTTATATTGTTTCTGCCGTCGAATGGAGTGGTGACATTGACTGGGTGTTTGGCGCTGACGTTGCTGGTGCGGCCGCTACCCGAAGAATTGTTATGTATGAATATAACAAGCGCAATGGCATCTTGGCATGGAAAGGGTTTATTACACTCACCTATCCACCAAACACCAACCATACAATTAGGGGTTTGTCGGTTGGATATGATGTGTACACAAAAGGTTCAGTAGCTGTTTCTGGTACCGCAGTAACTGGAACAGGAACCACATGGACAGATGACAGATTGGCTGCTGGTAGCAGAATAGGCTTTGGCTCTACAAACCCCGCACAAATTACGAGATGGTATGAAATTTCAGCAATAGGCACGAACACGGGTATTACATTAACTGGAGCGGTTGATGCAACTATTTCGGCGGGTGCCGCTTATTGTATTGAAGACCTAAGAATCTACACAGCAACTACAAATGCCACTGCTACAAACGGAGGATTATTTGTAGCTAAGGGGCTTAGAGCTGAAATTTTTGCATTTGCGGGAACCACGATTTCAGCAGCAACAACCACAGATAATATTCGTGCTGTTATGTGGTTGGCAGATGCTGCTTCAGTCACCAACACAACGGCTTGTGGCTCAAACTTGGCTCCAAAATCAAGTTGGACATCTCAATTTTTGTATGTCTTGAATGGTGGTGGTGGTACTACATCAAGGTTTTTCAAATACAACGTTCGAGCGGCATTAACACTTACATCTGGTAAAGACACAACTTCTCTCAACTTACAAACTGGAAACTCAGCAGTAACAGGAAACCTTCAACAGTTAGACAGCACAAGATTAGCAACCACAGCACACGGAACAGGTAGTGGCACTGAATGTATTTATTTTGTCACCGCTTCGAGAATTTACCGTGCGGCAACCAGCGGAATTACCGCCGCAAGCACATCATTTAATAATGATAACATGACTGAAGTCCCACCTGGTGGAACTAATACATATGCGGCTACAGGAACGCTACAATCTATTGATTATATACCAGGAATAGACAGATTTGCAATTTATACGACATCTACTGCGTCTACTAGGCATTATTTAACTCAATATCAAACAGGTGGTAGCAACTATGATAGTATTTTTGTGGTTGATACAAAACAGCTTGACCAAACACCAGCTAATCCAGAAATTGCTCCACCCGCAATCGTCAACAACACAACTGCGACAATTGCTTCGTTTTCTCTTTACAATGCCACTTATGTAATTCGGGGTAGTTCAACAGCAAACTTTTGCTGGTTATACGCATGCAATTTTGGTTCAGATTATACTTTTTCCAGCATTACTGGAAATGACCAATCTATTATTACGCCATCAATGTCTTGCACAGGAAATGTAATGTTTTATCGAGTGTATGTGAACAACTTGAAATCATATGGTTCAGATAGATATAATCACGTACCCGCAGAACCATACAAAATATGGTATCGAACATCTGGAATCTCAGACAACAGCGGTGGATGGACAGTGGTTCCTGCCGGGGGAGACTTAACCGCAGTTACTGCTGCTTCAACAATACAATTTAGAATTAAGTTCAAAACTGCTGGTAGCCATAGCCTGCCAACAAGGATTTATAGCGTCGGTGTTGTGTATGAAAATTCTGTAGATATTCCATCACACCTTAAATGGAATTTTGGCGACACCAACAACTCTAGTGGCAACATTGGATTTATCCAATGTTGCTATTATGGTAGTGTACCAAATTTACAAATTGACTATTATAGGGCTGACACTGACGCCAATGTGTTGTCTCAAGCTAGCACAAGTAGTACGAATGGCGTTTTTGAGTATTGGAACGGCTCTACCTGGACTGCTGGGCTGGGGACTGACACTATAGATATTCGTCGTAGATTTAGACCAACCGCTGCACTTCCAAGTGGAGTAAATCTATATGCGAGGTTGAAGGTAATCTAATGGCAAAAATAGCAGTTGAACATGTTTTTGGTAGTACGGTTGTTCCGTTGGTGCCTTTGTCTTCTCCCGAGAATGTGGCAGTAACAAACTTTGGAACACCTGGTGCCACAACATATACTTATCACGTAGGTCATCCGTAGAAGGGAAGAGGGATGATGGACGACCGAATGCAACTCCTACCGAGATTGCGCGCGCTTGGCAACG
>OFQY01000563.1_pt1 | contig 13998 bp, 21 predicted proteins | sample 1542991 | NCBI WGS metagenome assembly OFQY01 (sample SAMN07774224, study PRJEB24372) | wastewater metagenome | isolation source: Exp Tend VB 10WW | collected 2016-02 | reverse complement strand
ATGAGGCTTATTACGACCAATGCGAGACGTGCGAGGCCGTTGCGTGGCTTGGGTACGCAATTTATTTCTCTCAGGGGATTATGGAATGACCAAATCCGACCGTCGAATCGCAACATTGGAGCGAAAGCTAGACGATGCTGTGTCAGCATTGCAGGTAATCCTGACCTGGGCGATTTTTGAGTACGAGTACCCAGACGGCAGGAAGCTAGTTGCTGGGCATGCTCTTGTACCGGGTCACGTTGAACAACTGGTACGCAAGACATTGGAGAAGATCAAATGAGAGGCCGACTAACCCCAGACTTCGATGACCAGGACGATTGCGACCTCGCGCCCGAGTGCCCAGTCTGCTACGCACAGATGGAGTGGCAGGATTGCGATGCGTGCGGCGGCGATGGCGAGATCGATGGGCATCTGCTCGAACTCCTTGGCGCGGTCGGCGTCGTCCATCGCCTCGCAGCTCATAGCGTTCGCGATCCAGCGATCCGCCCACGGCTTCAACTGCGCGGTGTGCTCGGGGGTGAGCTCGTAGAGATCTCTCTTCTTTCCCTTGTTAGAAATCACGCTCATGCCGTCACCTTCGCCATCTCGCTCGGCTTTGGGCGGCGGAGCGTAAAGATGTAGGTCTGCCCGCGGCGCTTGTCGCGGCGCTCCTGCGCCTCGGCGCGGCGCTGCTCGATCACCTTGCGCGCCTCGGGCGTGAGGTCGCGGCGGGGGCTGGCGTGGGCGGGGTGGTTCCTCACGCCGTCACCTCGCTCGGCTTCCGCGCCGTCGTCATCGCGGTCGCGACCGACACCTTCCCGGCGCGCACGTCGATCGAGCCGTCGGCGACCAGCGACTCGACGGCCGCGATGGCCTGCCGGTGCGAGCAGCCCTTGACGAGCCGCGCGAACGAGTGGCGGCGGTACGGGGTCGCGCGCAGGGCGGCGCCGTTCTTCTTCACCTCGGCGGAGACGACCTCGAAGCAGCGCGCGCGGAGCGCCTCGAAGGCGTCGGGCCCCTCCATGCCGTCGAAGAGGAACACGTCGCGCCCGCGCCCGGCCTTCTCGAGCGCGTCGCGACGGCGCTTGTCGCGGCCGATCGCCATGAGGTCGGGGTGCTTCTTCGCGTCGGAGACGTTCCCGGCGTCGCGGGAGACGCGCGACTCGAGGAGTACGCAGAGCCCCTCGAAGCGGCCCTCCATGCGGCCGATGCGCATCTCGCCGTCGAGCGCTCGCGTGCGCCACTCGTTGCGGTCGGCGAGGAGGGCGTCGCGCTCGGCTTTGAGGGCGTCGAACTGCTCGCGGGTGATCTCGGCGGAGGCGCCGGAGCGGAGACGGTCGCGGAAGTCGACGACCCAGCGGCGGAGCTTGACGGCCTCGTCGGTGTGCGCGAGGAGGGCGAGGTGGTCGACACCCGCGATGCTGAAGACCCGCACGCGGCGCGACTTGCCGTCAACCGTGGTCAAAGTGACGACGGTTGCCTCGCTCTCGAGGAACTCGTCGGCGTGGCGCGAGAAGAGGCGCAGCGCCGCGCGGGCATCGGAGAGACCGACCATCTCCGCGACCTCTCGAGCGGTGAACCACAGTTCACCGTCGATGCAGTTCGCCTTGATCTCGCGACCGAGGCACTCGACCTTGACGATCTCGTTCATGGTTCGTTCCTTTCTCGAAACTTCTCAGGCCGCAGGAGCGGCGTCAACCTGCGCGTCCGGCGCGGCGCTGAGGTAGCGCTCCCACTCGGAGCGGGCGACGCGCGTCACCTTCGGAGAGAACTGCTTTGCGCGGATCTTCCCAGCGGCGATCAGGTCGTGGATGTGCTGCCGGGTAACCCCGATCTCATCCGCGCACTGCGCGGGGGAAAGCCATGCGCTGTTCACGTCGGGCTGCCTTTCTCGCCGAGCTTCACGGCGACTACGCTTCGACAATCGCTATCCCCCTCTTTGGCTGTTTGCTCGTTTGCTTCCGTTGACAAAGATACGCGATAGATCGTTCTTTGTCCAGAACTTTTCGGACGAGTTTGCCAAGATTGTCTTATCCGGGTACGCTTCCGCCGTGGCCGACAAGACTTCCGACGACGAGGAAAAGCGGTTCTCCGTGGAACTTCGCGCTTTTCTCGAAGCCCACGGGCAGCGCGGGCACGGAGCGCAGCAGTGGCTCGCAGACCTGATCGGGAAGAAGAAGGGTCAGGTATCGTCGTGGGTCAACGCGAAGTTGATCCCGGGCGAGCGCGCCTGGGATGACGTAGAGAGCCACCTGGCGGGCAAGGCGGAGGTTCAGCACGGACTGCTGCCGCGCCTGTCCGCTACCCGCCGCGTGAGCTTCTCGGCCCGACAGGCCCGCGAGCGCCAGGAGAAGGCCGCGCGACTCACTGCGCTCGGACCCTCCAAGCCCGACAAGCTGTCCGCGGTGCAGCGCCGGGCCTGGGTGCGGATCGGCGACATCGCCGAGCGCCACCCATGGATCATCGAGCGGCTCTTAGACCTATCGCTGAGCCTCTCAGGGGCCGTCGAGGCAGCCGGACGACCGGGGGCTTCGCCAGGACGCGCAACATGAGATCGGCCTGGGCCTGCGTGATGAACCCGGCCTCGACGAAGAGGCGCGCGTCACGCCGCTCCGCGCTCTCGCCGAGGCGCGCCTGGATCACCCTCGCCCGCCGCTCTCCGCGCTCGCCCAGGTCCGCCATCCTAAACCCCGCCCCCGACGTGAATGTCAACGATCCGAATACCTTACAGCGTACAAAACATCGCAATCTACACCGTTTCGCGGACACCGTATATACCCGGCAAGGGTGTACTCTGCAAGGTGGCGTAGGGTTTCGCATGAGGCTGTACGGTTGACAATTGACGTAAAGTGATGTGCTTGATGCAGTTGCGGTGGAGGAGGCGAGGATGGACAGGTATACGAAGGGCGTGTTGACCGTGATTGCGGGGGCGTTGGTGTGGTTGTGTGTGGCGCCGTCGACCCCCACCGCCAGCGCCCAAGACCCGCGCGCCGCAGACGGAATCGGACGCTACCAGATCGTGACGGGGCGCTACTCGTTCGTGTCCAACTCGGGCGTAGAGACCGAGATGGGCGGGGTCTTCCGGATCGACACGGCAACTGGGACGACGCACTACTTCGTCGCCGGAGCGGTTGACAAGACCTACCCGAAGGCGCCCACGCACTACTGGGTCGCGGTGCGCGAGTAGACTACCGCCCCGACGGTTCGGGAAGCCTCGACAGCCGATTCTCGCGCCGCCGCTCCACCGTCTGCCCCGCGTCCTTCGCGTACGCCCGCGAGCCAGAACGGTAGTCCGCGATCCACTTCTTCAGCAGCGTCGGGTTCTTCGACGCCCAGGCGAGCAGCGCGTTGATCTTCTCCTGGTCGCCAGCCGGGCCCTTGTCGAGCTCATTGGCGAACTGGTCGTACTTCTCCGGCCCGTACTCGTAGGTGTCCTCGGCCATCTTCTGGCGCGGGTCCACGGTCTTGACGAACGGGTTCCAGCCGCTCGTAGACGACTCGCCGCGCAGCGCCTCAACGGTGCGCGTGAGCGGCCCGCCTAGCTGCTCGAGGGCGTAGACCGCCGCGTCGGAGAGGCCGATACCCTTCGTCTTGCGGTTGTCCTCGGCCTGCTTGCCGGTGTCCATCTTCGCGCGCTGCTCTGAGGTGACGGGTGCGCCGGACCCGGCCTTGATGCCGTACTTCAGCTCAAGGGGTAGGCGGACGGGCGCGGCGATGTGGCTCGCCATGGACCGCACGTCGCCCCCAGCCTGGTGCTGGAGCGGCGTCAGACCGCCTTCGCGCACCGCGTCCCAGACGGCCTTGACGTGTTCGTAGACCGAGTCCATGACCTCGGCGTAGCTGTCCACGTCGAGCGTGACCAACTGGCCCTTGTCGTTCCGGAGCGCCTTGCCGGTGACCGGGTTGCCGATTACCATCGCGCGGCCGAGGACCCCCGCCTGAACACGCGGCAGATTGCCCGCCGGATCGTCTTCGTCGTTCCGCGTCATGAGCTTGGTCAGCATCGTCGTCACCGCCGCAATCGCGATCTCCTTCGGGACCGGACCCGACACGAGGCCTCGCATCGACGCCTTGCCCGTCACGGGGTCGTCGAACATGCGGATCGTGACGCGCGCGAGCGCCTCGGCCGGGTACTTCAGGAACACGGCGATCGGCGACATGTTCTGGGCGAACTTGGACCGGCGCCCGTAGTTCCCCATGTTCTGCGACGCCATGCGCGCGGCCTGGTTCGGGGTCGCGCCCATGCGGTTGCGGTAGACCTCATCGAGGGCGGCCTTGGCGACCGTCTCTCGGTACAGGCCGACGAGGTTCTCGGGGTTCTCGATCGAGAAGACCCAGGCCCGACCGGCAGCGTCCGTGACCCCCGCCGCGTTCTTCAGGCTGATCGGCCGCAGGCGCCCAGGCACCATGCTGTCGTTGACGATGTGCCCGTTCGTCACCTCCTCGTTCATGTACGTCTCGAAGCGCCCGCCCGCGAGCCCTCGGCGCAACTGCTCGGGAAGGTAGGTCGGCATCTTCCCTTCGCGGACCGCCTCGAGATCCTTCGCCAGTTCCTTCGCGGCCTTGAACGCGGCGCGGACGGCCGGGGCGGCGTCCTGCGGCAGCACGTTCTTCAGGACCGACATGGAGTCCTGCCATATCTGTGTGGCGTGGTAGTTGTAGTTCAGCGGGAAGTTGAGGTACGCCGCCTGCACCTTCGAGGTGATCTTGCGGACGACCTGCGCGATGTTGGTCATGTCGGCGGCTTGGCCTGCCTTCACGAGGCCGCGCGCAAGTTGCTTCGGGACGACATAGATCGGCTTGCCCTGTTCGTCGAGGAGCGGCGCGTTCGGGGCGGGCGCTGGTTTGCCTCGCGCCTGCGCCGTGCGCTCCTTCGCGAGGGCGAGCTTCACCGCGTTGGCCGAGTCCACCACATCCGACATCTCTCCGGCCGGGCTACCAGCCTCTCCGAAGCGGTAGACGGCGTGGTCGCCCTTGCTCCACTGCACGGCGCCCGAGCGCAGTTGGTCGTTCAGGTTCAGCGCCGGGTTGTCCTTGATCTTGCCCGCCATCTCTCGGCTCGCGAGAAGATGCTCGTGTGCGACGTTGCGGACGAAGAAGGCCCGGAGCGCGTCGGGCTCGAAGTCGAGCTCGGAACTGCCGACCGTCTCCTTCGCGAACCCGGGCGAGCGATCGGCGACGGCCCCGTAGCGCGACCCGCCGTTCGCCTTCCCCTCCTGGTGATCCATGGCGATGCGGTGCGAGTAGTCCTCGGCCTGCTTCACGTCAACACCGGCCGCGCGCTCCTCGGCGAGCAGGGCGTCGTTCATGGCCTTGTAGCGGCTCATGAAGAGTTCGCGGTACTGCTGCGGGACGCCAGCCTCGTTGAAACGGATCGCGGCCTCGTTGCTTGCGTCGGTGATCCCCTGGCCTGCGTTCTTGCCCGCGCGGAGGAGCGCCCGGTTGCGATACAGGTTCGGCAGCGCGCGCAGCGTCGGCACGTTCTCGCTCGTGTCCATGAGGTACGCCTCGGGGATGTCTTTCCCGACAAGGGCGTTGACGCGCAGGCCCGCGATATCCGTGGCGTTCCGATACCACTGGCGGCGCTTGGCGGCGGCGTGGTCCATTCGGTAGCCCGCCTCGTCGGTGCTGAACTCAGCGAGGTCGGGGTTGTCGTAGGCGTCCCCGAGGAGGCGTCGGCCCCAACTCTTGAGGTTGGCGATGTGCTCGGTGAATGGCGTGCCGAGGAGGCGCTGGACGGCGGGGTGCAGGCCGATGGCGAGGACGGGGCCGGGGGGTTGGTTTGCTTGCGGCGCGGCCTCGGCCTTCTTCACGAGGTCGAGCGGGTTCTTCGCGGCCTTCTTCGCCTCGGCGCCGACCTCCTCCGCAGCGAGTTTAGCGTCGGTTCTAAGCGTACGCCTGCCAGTCGCCGCGTCCCAATCGAACCCCTTCGCGGTCAACGGGTTGTTCGCTGCGGACTTGTTGAAGGCGTCGAGTCCCTCCTCGTAGACGCCCCCATTGTCGATCGCATTCTTCTTGGCGGCCTCGAAGGTCTTGAACTTGGCGTCAGCGTGTCGGCCTGCCTCGTCGTGCATGTCGAGGGTCCAAGTGCCGTCGGCATTCTTGTCGATCGTGAACCGAGAGAAGTTCGGCCCGCCGACGGTGTGCGGCTTGCCGTTCGGCTTCTTCCCCACGAACCGGCCAATGACGTGGTCTGGCGAAGTCTTGGGCGCCTCGAACGGCATCGCCACCTTGGGCGCCGCCCTCGCCGCCTCGGCCGCTTGCTCAAACGGCCACGTTACCTGCGCGCCGCCCTTCGCCATCTCGGCGGCTTGATCGAACGGTAGCGTAACGGCTTGGGGGGCGACTGGCACGGGCACGCCGGCCACAGTCGGAATGCCCTTGCCTGCTTTCTTCGCGGCCTGCGCAGCCGCCTTCTCTGCCTTAGCGGCTTCGACCTTGGCCGTCTTAGCCGCTTCCGCCCGCTGCGCTTTGACAGTCTCGTCGCGCGCCAAGTCCGCAGCGTCCTTCGCGAACATGGCGTCGGCGGGACTCTTGAAGTCAGCGGCCCTCTGCGCGTCCGTCGGACGGGGCGGCCCCATCGGGTTCGCGTTCCAGTCGCGCACCGCCTGCGCTTCTTGGTGCAGGGCCTCGCGGGCGAGCGTCTTGGGACTCAGTTCTGTGCTGTTGACGGAATCGAGGATGTCCTGCTTCTCCGTAGCGGCGGCCTCGTCGGCGGCCTGCTTCTCCATGCCCGGTCGAATCTGCTTGTCGATCGCCGCCGCCCGCGCCTTGATCTGGGCCTCGGCCGAAGCGCGCTCGCCCTGCACGTCGGCAAGCGCCTTCTGCGCCTCGGCCTGCATGGCGTCTGCTTCGCCCGCTCCGGCCATGCCGCCTTCGATCGGAGCGCCGCCCGCCTGTGGTTGCGCCCGCGTGACATCCGCCACTGCGCTTGCCTCTCGCCCGCGAAGGTCGCCGATCCCCGTCCCCTGCGCCGCCTGCGCGCGAGCGGCCTTGGCGATCTCGTCAGGCAGTCGTGGCGCCGAGGCGTCCGTGATCTCCGCGCCCACGCGCCCGACGCCCTTGCCGATCAGGTTGGCGATGTGCCCGGCCACGCTCTGCGCTGCGTCCGGTTTTACGCCAACGCCTTGGCCGCGCACCCCGCGCGAGAAGTCGTGCGCCGCCTGCGGGGCAGCGTGCATCGCCACAAGCGGGACCGCCACCTCGGCTACGTCCTCGCCCGCCTTCCGGATGCGCCCAAGCGTCGTCGTCTCGTCGTACGGGATAAGCGCGTCCGCGCCCTCTCGCACCTTCGACGCAGCCACGAACGGAAGCGCGCCGACTTCGTTCGCGGCGTGCGCCACGTCTCCGATGTAGAGCGGGTTGATCATTCCACCCGGAAGCACGGGCATGGACTTGGCGGCTTCGAGCCCCTTGTCGCCGACGAGAGCGCGCACGGCGCGTGTGACCTTGTCCTGCGCTTGGTTGGCGCCCTCCTCGGCCATTTGGAAGGGGAGCGCGGCGGCCCTCGCGGTGCCGACAACCCCGCCAAGAGCGAACGGAAGCCCCAAGCCGAATGGCAACGCCGCTGCCGCCGCGCCAGCCACGTCCTGATACTTCGTTGGTAGAGCGTCAACGCCGTGAGCGAACAACTCGGGGCCTGCCGAGATCGCCTTGCCCAACATGCTCTGCTCGGCGTCGGGCGCTCCGCGGATCGAAGCGTCAACGGCCTTGTCGGTCTGCTGCCGGACGAGGGCGATCTGCGCCTGCGCCCGTTGCTCCCTCTGGTAGTCCTCCATGCGCTTCTTGGTGTCGGCGATCTCAGCCGCGTGCTCGGGCGTTGTGTCGGTGTACCCGCCGGGCGTGCGGCCACGACGGCGGGCGGCCTGCTCGTCGGTTTCGGTGTCGGGCCCGTACAGGTCGTCTATGATGCCCATGTCAGTACGCGCCCATGGCGCGGACGGCGGCGAAGTACTCCTCCGGGGAGATCGCATTGGTCATGAACTTCTTGTTGAGCTGCGAGAGGATCTTCTGCTGCTCGTCGGGGCTCGCGGCCTTGTAGACATCGGCGAGTTTGGCGACACGCGCCATACCCTCGGGGGTGACGTTGCCGAGCGGGGCGGCGGCGCTTGGTGCCGTTGCTGACGCTCCAGTAGCGGGTGCTGTCGGCGGAGCGGTCACCGTGGTCGGCGCACCGGTAGCGGGTGCAGAAGGTGGTAGCGGGTCCGCACGCAACCTGCCCGGCTGCGTCGGCTGCGCAGGACGCCCAGCCTCGCGCTCGGCCTTAATCTGCTTCAACTCGTACTGGATACGAGCCTCGAGTGCTGCTGCCCGGGCCGGGCCGAACACCGCCGCCCCGTCGAGGAAGTTCGAGGCTCGCCGCGTCGCCTCGTCGAGATCCCGCACCCGGTCGTTCTCGCGCTTCCGGTCGGCCTCGTCCTGCTTGGCCTTGGCGGCGGCTTCCTTCTCACGAGCCTTGGCGCGCAACTCCTTGCGCGCGGCTTCGTTGGCGGGCGTGTCGCCGGGCTTCTCCAGTTCGCTCGGAGGGAGCATGGCGGCGCGGGCGCGGGCGGCCCTGAGCGCGGCGGGGTCCTCGGCGGCGCCGGCCCTGCGCTTCTGCTCCTCGGCGGCCCTCTGCGCGGCCTCCCACGCAGGCCCCTCCTTGTTCATCCGCGTCTGAATCGCCGCCGACACCTCCTCGTCAACCCCGAACCCCTCCTGCCCGGTGTTGGGGTCGTACGTCGAGATGTCGTCTGCCGAGGCGTCGGGCGCCATGATCGTCTGCGTGGGGACCGCGCCCGCGATCTTCGCGATGTGGTCGTCGAACTGCTTCTGCCGAGCCCGCGCCTCCGCCTCCCGCTTCGCCTGCTGCTCGGCAATGTACTCCGGGCTCTGCTGCCGCCGCCGCTCCGTCGCGACCCTCGCCGCCTCAGCCGCCTGCTCATGCACCGGGATCAGCGACTTCTGCCTGCCGAACTGGACGGTGTCGCGCTTCTCCTGGTACGCCCGCTGCTCGTCGCGCTGCTGGTCTTGGAATTTCTGCGACGCTTGCTGGAGCCCGGCCTGCCGCTTCGCCTCCGCGTCCTGCCGCGCCTGGAAGTCAGCGGCCTCGGCCTGTCGCTTCCGCTCCTCCTCGGCCAGCCGCCGGTACGCGAAGTCCGGGTTGCGCGCCACGATCCGCGACGCCGCGAGCGAGTCCGTCTGCGGGTTGTCGACGGTCGGGCCGCGGTTGAGCGAAAGCGCGAGGCCCAGGCCGTTCTCCATGAGGGTGCGCTGGCCCTGCGCTTGGCCGAGGCGGCGTAGGTCGGCAACAGTGATCCCCGCGAGATTCGTCGAGGGGTTGTTGAAAGCCGACATGCGCGCCTCCCGCTACTTTCCGCCGAGGATGTACTGGAGCCCCGCCTGCGAGCCGCCGAGCGCACCCTGCCCCTGAAGCTGTCCGGCGAGCAGTTCGAGCTGGCGAAGGGACGCGGCATTCTGAAGGTTCTGGCCGTAAAGACCCCCCGCGCCTCCGAGCGCCGCGAGCAGGTTCTGCATGTTCTGCTGCTGCTGGCCCGTGTCGAATTTGAGTCCGGCGCTCGCGACATCGGACGCGCCTGCCCGCATGATCTGGTCCTCGCGCGAACCGAGCGTCGACCCGCTGAAATCGCCACGACGAAGCGCGTTGACCCTCGCCGCCTCGAGCGCGTCATTGGTCCCGCGCGCCACGGCCCCGGTCGTCCGATGCCGGAGCGCCGCCGTCTGCTCGGGGGTGAGCATGCTCCCGCCGTTCGCGATCAGGCGGGCGTAGGCCGACCCGGCGCCGTAGTCGTTGCCGAGGTCACCGCCGCCCGCGATTCCCGCGAGCCCCGCGCTCGGGTTGTAGCCGCTGACGCCCGCGCCCGCGCCGCCGCCCCGGTCTACGAGCGCACCGTTCGCGTAGGTCTGCCCGTTGCTCTGGCCGGTGAACCCCCTGCCGGTAGAGTCGCCGTAGACTGCCTCGTGGCGGTTCCCGTTCTTGTCCGTGTACGCGGGCTGAAGTACCTGCACCATGGCCTGCCCGTTGCCGTCTGTATTCTGGTGCGAGAAGGTCTGCGCGTTGAGGAAGGCGTCCTGGTCGTGCTGGGCCTGCGCGTTCTGGGGCGACCCCGCCATACCGCCAAAGGTGCCGCTCGACGTGTACGGGGCGAGCGTGTTCATGCCCGCGATGTCGGTGCCGCGATTGAGGTCGTAGAGGCTCCTCCCGTTCACGGTCGGGTTGATCCCCATGCCCTGAAGGTAGGACGCTCTCTGCGCGTACTGCGGGTCGTTCGGATTGCCGAGCCACGAGTTGATCCCGGCGAGGCCCGAGTAGTTCACGCTCGAGTTCGTGAGTCGCCGCGAGCCGAGGTTCTGGTTGTCGCCGACCTTGCCGCCTTGGCCGAAGCCGAAGATGGAGCCGCCGCTCGAGGACGCCGCGCTCGAGGCCGAACCGCCGGACCCGGTCACGCCCGACCCCCTCGCGGAGGTGCCGTACATGTTGCTGTCCTGCCCGTGGTCGGCGCCGCCCTGGATGCTGCGGATCAGGTCGTCGGCGCTCGTCCCGCTGTCGTCGGGGGAACCGTTCGCGGGGATGACGGGCTTCGGCCGGTACGTGGCCGTGCCAGGCAACTTCAGCGTGTTCACGGGCGTCGAGTTGGAGTACCTGATGTTGCTGCCCATGACCGCCCTCCTACTCGTGCTCCATCTCGTCCACTTGCAGGTACGAGATGACGCCGTCCGTCTCGACTTCGAAGTTGTAGGCGTTGGCGACGGGCGTGGCCGCGCCATCGTGCTTGCGCACCGGCACGTAGAACGTCTTCATCGCCCCCGCCGTGAGCGCCGCCGCGTCGTTCAGTTTCAGCAGGATCTTGGCCCCGCCGGTCGGTGTGATCGTTACGTTGAAGACGGACGCAGTGGCGAGGCGCACCCCGACTCGGAACACGCTAGAGTAGAGCGTGGGCGTGAGCGCCGTGCTGAGGATGGCCGTATTGGCGCCCGGGGCCGCGAGGGCGATCTTCACGGTCTTGGGGATGACGCGAGAGTCCATCGCTTTCTCCTTGGGCGCAGGGTGGTTGCGAACGAAGCCGCCACCTCACAGTTTACGGCATTTTGCCCGACTTTCAAGGCTCGGGTGGGTAATTTTACCGACTACGCCCCCTCCTCCGGCGCCGCCGCCCAGACCCACGGCACCCCGGCCGGCGGCTCCGCAGCCCAGGCGAGGTAGGCGCTCTCGTCGTACCAGCGGCACCCGGCCCCGGTGCAGCGCAGGCGCGCGAAGAGGGTCTCGCTCGCCGCCCCGCACCAGGGGCAGGGCGACCACCTCCGCGCCGACCCGCTCACGCCCCGAGATCCTCAGCGAGCACCAGCGCGACCAGCATCGCGGCGCCGATCCCGAGCGCATTCGCGGCGTGGATCGCTAGGGCGGTGAGGTCGTAGCCGGGCGCCCAGTCCATCAGATCGCCTCCGTAAGGCGGTGCAGATGGATCTCCCGGTAGCCGCAGCGGGGGCAGGCGTAGAGGTAATAGATCGGCTCGAGGCGATCGTGCGCCGTCTCGAGCTGCGACGGGCCGGCGGCGACGACGACGTTGGCCCGCATCTCGAGGCGCGGCGTGTAGCACTCGCACGGGCATAGGAGCGAGACGAATCGGGATGGGCCGGGAGGGAATGGCTCGCCCCGGCGCGGCACTATCCGCTGGCCTCGTCGAAGCCCCGCGCGAGGGCGCGTTGCGCCGCCGCCTCCCTGCGCTTGGCGATGCGCTGGATGCGCAGCCTGCGCCGCTCGACGCTCGGGAGGTCGGCCGCGAACCGGCAGCAGCGCCGCGCGTCGATCTGGGCGCTGCTCTCCTCGTAGGGCGGCGGGCCGTTGTCGCGCGTGCCGGTCCACGTCACGAACCCCGGCGACTGCGACGGCACCGGCTCGGGCTCGGGGAGCTCGGGAGCGTCGTCGGAGGGGCCGCCGGTTGCGCTCACGGGGCGCGCCTCCCCACGCAGACCAGCACGCCCACGCTGCGGTCCCACCTCCAGCCGCGACGGTATCGGCGCATGCCCGCGTCGTGCTCGTAGCGCTCGAGGACCTCTTGCCGGTCACGGACGCGACGCAGCGCGCGCTTCTGATCGGCCGAGAAGATGTGCGGATCGCGGAACATCGCCAGGACGAGCCCGCGGCGCTCGCGTTCGAGGCGCCGCCACTCGCGGCTGTCGTAGATCGTCCGCGGGATCACGCAGGCGGCCTCGGCTTGGCCTTGCGGCGCGGGGTGGTCCCTCGGCGTGGCACGCGCACCTTGACCGTCGGCGCTCCGATCCCCAGCGCCTCAATCGTCACGCGCCCGCCAGCGGCGAACCGCTTGCCGGTCGCGGAGAGTCGCCCGCAGATCGCGATTTCGATCTCGTAGAGGTCCGCGTCGTGCTCTTGCACGAGCGCCACGAGTCCTCGCGCGGACGGGTCGAGCATGAGCCGGTCCTGGATCGCCTCGCCCACGACCTCGGCCAGCGCGATCATGCGCGCTTCGGAGGGGCCGGAGAGGCGGGCGGCGCTCATGCGCGCGGCGCCGTTGCAGCGTCCAGCGCGGCCCGCGCGATGTCCGTCGCCGTCGACCCGAGCGGCACGCCCGAAGATCGCGCGGCCACCCCGGCGAGCGCCAGGACGACGCGGGCGGCTTCGAGGAGGCCCGCTTGGCGCGCGACGGCGGCGCGGAGGGAGGCGGTCACGGCGTCGAGACGGTCGGCCTGGGCGTTGAGTTCGGCGCCGCCGGGGAGGCCCGCGGTCGCGTTACGGGGGTCGTCGAGGGCGCCCATCAGCGTGCGGCCTCTTCGATCGCCGCGAGGGCTCGCTCGTGACTCTCCCAGAGCCGGGACCACGCGGCGCGCTCCGCCTCGTTGTACGCGGGCGCGGGCACGCTCGCCCGGTGCAGGATCGCGGCGGAGCGCTGCGCCTCGAGCGCGGAGTCGTGAACGGCAGCGGAGACGCACCCGGTCGAGAGCAGCAACGCCGCCAGAATGAGTCGCTTCACGATTCGGTCCCCTCCGTGAGTACGGGCAGGCCGTCGGGCCGGAACGCGGCCATCAAGCCCGTCGTCTTCTTCAGCGTCGCCACCGTCTCGTCGATCGTGACGGGCGGCGCGGCCTTGCCGTCTGCGTTCGTCGCCGTCTTCAGCGGGCCCGTGATCCGCTGCACCTGGGCGTCGAGCGCACCGAGGAGGCCGACCTTGCCGGCGAACTGCATCGCCGCGTCCCGGAGCGAGTCCCAGAGCCAGGACTGCACCTTCGCGCGGATCGCCTCCTGCTGCGACGCGGAGAGCCCGAACCCGGTGAGGTCGAGGGTGCGGGCGCCGTTCGAGCGGAACCACTCGATGGCGGCCACGAGCGGGGCGAGGAGGCGGATGCCGCGAGCGTAGGCGAGGGCCATGCCGAGGACCGTCGCGCCGATCCCCGCGAGGCCGCGCCAGCCGATCGTGGACTCGACCGCGTCGGAGAGTCCGGCCGTGAGGGTCTGGGCGATCACGATCATGGGTTCTTCCCTCCCTTCACCTGCGCCTCGACGATCGCCAGCCGTTGCTCGATCGCGCGAACGTGCTCGTCGGTGCGCTCGCTCATCCGGGCGGCCTCGAGGATCGCCACGCGCGTACCGATCGCGGAGATGTCGCTTCGCGCGGCCTTGACCTCGACCACGACGGCGCGGGTCGCCTCGACGAGCGTCGAGTAGAAGTACGAGCCCAGAGCGATCGAGACGACTGCGATCGTCCCGAGTAGCCACGTCTGGAACTTGTCGATGCGCGGGTCGGCGTTGGCGCGGTCCGTCGAGCGGCGCCGCTGCGGAGGGTCGATCGGCCCGGAGTCGTCGGGCTGGCGGCTCTGGTCAGACAAGATCGGGCCTCCGGGGTGCTTTTGCGGCGCGCGGTACGGGCGCGCCCTTAAGCGTACCCTCCCGGTGCAACTATTTCAAGGTCGATGCAGATTCTGCAATGGCCTTCGCCGCTCCGATCAGAGCTACCTGCTCCACCTCGACGGCGGCAAGCGCCTCTGCCGCGCCGGGCATCCCCT
>OFQY01000562.1_pt1 | contig 14035 bp, 24 predicted proteins | sample 1542991 | NCBI WGS metagenome assembly OFQY01 (sample SAMN07774224, study PRJEB24372) | wastewater metagenome | isolation source: Exp Tend VB 10WW | collected 2016-02 | reverse complement strand
CCATAGTGTTAGTGCTATAATAGGCCTATAAGCTAAACAGGAGACCACACCATGACATTAAATGAATGGGCCAACGCGGCACTCGCGCATCAGTTCGGCAACTATATCGATGAGGATGGTGCCTACCAGGGCCAGTGCTGGGACCTCTCTGCTAACTACGGCCGCCTCGTCGTCGGCTGTCCTTCTATGCCTACCGTCACCGGCGGCGCCGAGGGACTGTATACTCGCTTCGCCAACCCGATGCCTCAGTTCTTCGATAAGGTAGCCAACAACCCGAACGATGCCAACCAGCTGCCTCCAGCTGGCGCTGTCATGGTCTACGGTCCTACATCTGGCAACCCTTACGGCCACACTGAAGTCGTTATGGGCGCCAACAGTAGCGGTGTAGATGTCATCTATCAGGATGGCTTCAACCCTACCCAGGGACCGCTCCGCAAGTTCCGCAAGTGGGGAAGCCTTCCAACACTCGGATGGCTTGTTCCTAAGAAGGATGTCAACGCTGCCAACCTACAGCCATATCAGCGCATTGTAGCCGACGGTGGAGTCAACCGCCGCTCTGATCCTAGCGTCAACCAGAACGCGATCGAGACCTTCCCGAAGGGTGACGTGCTAGATTTCGGCGGCTGGATCTATGGCCAGACTGTCGACAATAATAACATCTGGTTCAAGGGCCGCTATAGTGACACCTACTTCTGGAGTGGTGCCTTCACTGATACCGGCAACCATGACCTCGCTGATCTCAACCCAGTCGCTCCTCCACCAGTAGTCAACCCTGGCCAGCGTGTCGTCGGTGATGGTGGGCTCAACGTCCGAACAGATCCTAGCACCCTAGCTCAGATCATCAAGGTACTACCTACCGGCACGGCTGTCACAGTCACCGGCTTCACCACGAAGGGCGCCAACGTCTCCGGGAATAGTACCTGGTTCAAGATCCCAGACGGATGGGTATGGTCCGGCGGACTTACTGACGGCGGCACTGGTGGCATCCCTGACGTGACTCCTGCAGATCCAACACCAACCGATCCAGCTCCGGCTCCAGTCTACCCGGCTCCTACGAAGGACGCCGCGGTGACTGCTGTCTATAACAAGAAGCACCCGATCGGTCCTGACTATGCACCGGCTGATCTCGTGAGCGTCGGCAACGGCCAGACACTCCGCAAGGAAGCAGCTGACTCGGCCGCTCTGATGGCTGCAGCAGCGCTCAAGGAAGGCGTCACACTGACACCAGGCAGCGGCTACCGAAGCTATGCTACTCAGACCACGCTCTACAACAATTATGTGAAGCAGGACGGCCAGGCGAAGGCTGACACCTACTCAGCTCGCCCAGGCTTCTCAGAACACCAGACCGGCCTGACGATGGACTTCACGCCTATCGATGACAGCTTTAAGGATGGCTCGGCCAGCAAGTGGCTGATCGCTAACGCTCATAAGTATGGATGGATCCTCCGCTACCCAGAGGCTGATGTTGCTGTCACCGGCTACATGTATGAGCCATGGCACTGGCGCTATATCGGCGTCACCGATGCCACTGATATGCATGTCAAGGGTGAGCGAACACTCGAGCAATACTATGGTGTCGCCGGTGGACTCTACCCAGATCAGGATCCGAAGCCTACGCCAGACCCTGATCCAACTCCAACACCTGACCCAGATCCTACGCCTACGCCAACGCCTGAGCCCACTCCAGCCGATAAGAACGCCACAGTGGAAGCTATGAAGGTTGTCGGCCGCAACGGGATCCTGGGCGCTGTGAGCGCGGTCATAACAGCACTAGGCAACTGGGCCCTGCTGCAGATCGCCGGGCTTCACCTACCATCTGAGGTACTTGTCTCAGTCGGTGGCCTCGTATACGCTGCCCTCCTGGCTCTCGATAAGTGGATCCACGACAACGCGAAGACGAAGCTCAAGGGCCTCGTCGGCTTCTAGTAGATCCAGGCCATAAAATAAGCCACCCCTGTTAAATGTGCAGAGGTGGCTATTTTATTGTATAATCTATTGACAATGTATGACGCTTATGCTATACTGTAGTTATAGTCAAGAAAACAAAAAGACTATAAAACACCCTCAGCTGTGATATACGCCGCGCCGGACCTGGTCAGGATCGAGCCATAAGACGAACAAGCAGCAGACCATGAGGGTGTTTTTGTTTTGCCTAGATCAGCATCATACGATGCACGGCTGTCCCGGTGTTCTGCATACTGTAGAGCCACTGGATAGTGTTGGCAGTGTCGTAGTTCTTGACCCAGATCTTATGTCCCAGGACCGCGGCGCCATCAGTGTAGAGGTTCGTCGCTAGTGGGTACATGATATTCTCAGTCACTGAGTACTTGAAGAAGCGGTTCGTGGCATCCTTACGGATGAACAAGAACTTCCCGGTGGCGAAGGCTGACGATCCAGTTGAAAAAGTCTCAGTTCCGACGTAGGTGATAGCGGCCCAGGCTCCGGCGCCTGAAGTACCGCCAGCTATATCGAAGCGATCAATAACTGCAGATGCACCACCACGGAGCGAGTAGATATATCGGCCGTTTAGGATCGCGCTCTCACTGGCCCAGTCGCTGTCACCGCTGACTCCGATGTTGTTGCCGGTCATACCGACACCAGGAGCAGCACCACGCGCAACGGTTGGAGCCATAACGGTCCACGTATTGGCGCTGATCGAGTAGCGGTACATCGTGACGGCATTGTTCCCCATCAAGTAGAGGAAGTCCTCGTTCGCTTCGATGGCATATACAGAGGTCGCATCTGGGTTCGTGGTCCAGGCAGCTCCCACAGTGATCACAGTGGCCGTATTGCTGGCGATCGTTCGGACCTGGCCGACTCCGGTGCCTGCAGTGATACGGATCTGGTAGTTGGTCCACTGGTTGACGGTCCATGTCTTCGCTGAGTTCGTCAACGTAGAGGCAGCGCCAGCTGTGGCTGTACCTATTGCGAACTGCTCATATGAGTCATAAGCACAGACGAGCTTGCCATCTGTTCCCCAGGTTGCTGGCAAGTTGGTCGTGACGAGGTTGGCCTGCCATGCCATGGTTGCTATATCGAAGACCTTGAAGCTACCGGCGGCGATTGTTCCAGCGTTCACTACATAGAAGCGCCCAGTGTTTATTCTGAAGGTGTGAGTGTTCAAGATAGCAGTCGGCGCGGTTGTATTGAAGAAGATCGTGATGGTACCAGCTCCGGCGTTGTTCACTACCCGGCTGACAACTGAGCGGAAGCCTGAGGCTGTACCGGCTGAGATGAACTCGATCGTCCTTCCGATAGCGATGCCGGTGATGTTGTGAGTACCAGCTGCCACAGTGACGCTAGTAGTGGATCCACCAGTAGCGGTATAAGGGATCGACCACGGATGTCGGACGCCACAAGTACCGGCGCCGAACGTGCCAGCCAGAGCACCAGATGGGATCTGAGTATAAGCATCTTCGTCATGGCTATAGAGATAATGGACTGTAGCAGATGCCAACAGTAGAGCATAGTCGAAATTGCCAGAGTCGGCTGCTATCATACAGACAGCGGCTGAGGTTGCCACTGGTGACGGAGTCATCATCTGGAACTCCTTGCGATGGATCAGCTTAGTGTTTTTATTTACGACTGTCATGATATTGCCCTCCTACGAGACTACTACGTTATTGATATTCGACTGTATTGCTGCCATGTTCGCCTGACCCTGGAGATACGGAGAGGCAGCGACGCCACCGATGCTCGTGATATTTGACAATGTTGCGACAGTCGTGACGGTTGCTACTGTGGTGACGGTGGACAACGTGGTGAGTGTACCACTGAGAAGAGTGACACGAAGATCTGCAGCAATACCTCGGACACTGGCCAAAAATTGCAGCTGCTCAGTGAGATCATAGAGTGCCTCGGTGAGATCTGCCACGGTCTGGATGTCGGCGCCGGTTGCTGGCAGTACATCGAGATCATCATAGAAGATCTGGATCACGTCGCCGTTGGCCATGCTAGTGGTGTCATATTCAAGCGTGACGACGTTACCGGCAACAGTAGCGCCGATCGTCGGATCCGCGAAGTTGTAGAGCAAGATCCCGTCTGTCTGGTTGACGATCAGAAGAAGACCCTCGGCGCGGAGAGTCGTGTAGTCGAGCAGTGTCACCGTCTTAGCGGCTGAGTTGAACGTGTAGTTTTTGAGTAGTTTCTTCATATGCTTATCCTTATAATGCCACAGCTAGGCCTATAACTCTACTATAATCAACAGCGCCCACGGGCCCCATAGGGCCAGCAGGACCGGCGTCACCTTGTGGACCGGCCGGACCAGTGTCTCCCTTGGCTCCAGTAGCTCCGGTGGCTCCTGCAGGGCCCTGAGCTCCGACTTGTCCAGTAGGTCCAGTGGCTCCGGTGTCACCCTTGTCACCTTGTGGGCCTGTTGCTCCAGCAACTCCTTGAGGTCCTTGTGCTCCTGTTGCACCAGTTGGCCCGGTAGCGCCATCGTCGCCCTTCTCGCCGCGTGGTCCGACGGCTACGATCTTCGGATAGATGGTTCGGTGTTCGATGGTAGCGACCACACTATTGACGACTGAGTCGACGCTCAGCTTCTTGTCTTCAAGTGTGACGCGGATCGAGATCATCAGCTCGTCCTCTGAGTGACGACGGCTGCAACCTTCAGGATCTCCTGCTCCGTGTTGGTGATGTTACCACTGGCGTCCTTGATACGGATGTCCCAGAAGTAGTTCCCCACCGGCACGTTGGTGTCTGAGGTTGTGAGCGTGATCACAGTCTTGCCGTGAGTTGGATCACTATGGCTAGTGACGTCCTTCTTGATAACAGCTGCAGCGTCCAGATCGGACATGTTCTTCTTAGCAGTGAAGAATACGGTGGCGCCAGTGAGATCCACTGAGCTGCCGAAGTCTACCTCGATGCTCTCGTTCGTTGTCTTTTTGAGTGTCATGCTAGGGTTCATGCTTTTATTTTAGCACCATAAGCACGAAGCCGCTATATATGCAAAAGTGGAGCACCCTCGCATAGTGCTCCACTCGGATAATTGTCTAGTGCCGGGCTGCTGCTTCCACGCGTTTCCGCTTCTGAGCCATTCATAACCACTCATTTTACAACTGCCATAATGGCGTCGGGCACCCGGCTGGGTTTTATGCTACCACAGGATCCCCTGCACTGCATACCAGGCGGTCCAGTTCCCTCGACCTTGATAGATCGTGAGGGCGTAGCGAGCGTTCGCCACTGGGTCACTCCAGTCCTGAGTCGCAAAAAATGCAGGGTGAGCCTTGTCGTTTATCTGGAAGCATCCATAGTCACGACTCCCATCTCTATTCACTGAACCTTTAGCGGAGGGATCCTCTGCTCGGTTCTCGTGCACTAGCACGGTTGTGGCCCCGTCTCTGAGGGCCAGTGGCCAGGTCTGGGCGATGGCATCGCGACAGCTTACGCTGGACGATGCCGGTGTACTTGGAGGCTTGCTCGCTTCGGCTTGCACCTGGGCGAGCTTCTGAGCTTCCTCCACCTTGGCCTGTTCGGCCTTGATGGTCTCGGCTTTTTTGAGCTCGATAGTCTCACGAACTTGAGCCAGCTGGATCTCCGAGTTATGGCTGACGACGGCGAGCTGCTCAGTCTTGGCAAGCTCTGACTTATACGTCGTCACTCCGGCGGTTATCACCAGTGTGGCTATAAGGAAGGCGATCATCTTCATGACTGTCATCGGTCCTCTGATTATACCATAAGCGTGTAGTCATAAGGCCCGGGTCAGGGACCGCCGAGGGGGTGGGCACCGCGACGATCCCAGGTCCAGGCCTTAGTGAGCTACTACTTACGGCTGGCCTTCTTAGCTTCAGCCAGGTAGGTGCTGTTCACCAACATGATCAGGGCAGCGAGTCCGAAGGCTACGCCCAGGCCGTTGATGATCCTGTCGTTATATTTTACCAGCAAGTAGGCGCTGAGTGCAGCAGATCCGAGGATCAGGACTGTCCGGCCGAGTGATCGGCAGAATAGCCAGCACGTCGCGACCTTATCGTTGGCCGCTACTTTAGTTGTGGTTTTTTTGATCTTGTCTTGCATAAGGTTGGTCTCCTTGTTTTGTTTATATTTATTGCTTGACTCTTCGAGTATACTCCGTCGGCGCTTAAATGTCAATAGCGCTAACGCTTTTATGGTCGTAAACATACACGGCTCTCCTTACAATTATTGTAGATCTACAGGGGTCGGTGGCGTCATATCTGAAGTAGTAGATCTTCCCATTATATACCACCCATCTAGTCGGCAAGCCTCGGAAGAACTTGCGGATCCCATGGTGGTGACTATAGTGTGACGGCGTGATGTCGTGGAACAACACGAGGGGATCCCTTCAGGCTATCACAGAGCCTCGTCTTAACGCTCTCTAGGTCCTTATAGCGTGGATCATCGTGCTGCACCACTTCGCCTACTGAGCGGCCGCTAGTCTCGTCATACGCGTAGACCGCGACCTGGTTGCTGCTATAGCTGACTGTGATCCGGATGTTGGCTGCTTTACGTCGGCCCATCACACGCTCCGATCCCACGGCATCCATACCGCCAGGCGGATATAGACTCCCGTGTAGTATGGCTTCGTGAGGTTGGTATGTTCCGGCCAGTCCTGATGTATCTTGAAGAAGCCGAGGTGGATCCGGCGCCAGCCGAGTGGCATCCCTCGCTCGAACAATGACTCGACACCGGCTACCCAGTGCCACTTATTATCGCGTAGGTCTCTCATAGTTTGATCTCCTCTCTACCGTTATGATATGAGGCAACGTGCACATGGTAGAGACTGAGCACACTCCTCCGCTTCTGCATATTATCGAAGTACAGATCATAGCGCGGCTCGACGAAGTCGTTGATGATCTCGAAGAGCTCGCTCAGCTCAGCCAGCAGCAGATCCTTCCGGTGAGATACCTCACGCTTAGGGATCAGCATATGGTGAGTGTGGTAGATCATGTCATAGGGGAAGGCGTTCGGGATCAGGACCCAGTGCTTCCACTCCTGGAGGATCTCAGACTCACGGAGTGGTCTGGTCTCATCGTTGAGCTTGGCTTCCTGGTAGGCGATCTCGGCGGCCTTCGTTCGCGGCGACATCGGCACGAGGCTGATCTGTCGGCGCTCTTTTTGTTTTGAGTGATATGCCCCCCACATTTTAGAATACCGACTGGTCCTTCCTGGCGCGTGGCCCCGTGAACCCTAGAAAGTCATCCGATCGGGTGACTCGGTTATCCTTGACAGTGATCTCGATCTCCATCCGTGGGTTCTCTGGATCTACATCGACGCCACTGCCATCATGTGAGGCGACGATCTTGTAGTTGTCGTCCAGTAACCAGCCAGCCTTCACGAGCTCGTCCTGGATCCCTTCATAGAGGGCGCTCAGATCGACGGCTCCCTTGGTCCGCTTGAAGAAGTTGCACTTCAGATTGATCGGCACGAAGATCGGGGACGATGGCTTCGGGTACTGCAGGAGCTGGATCTGGCACGATCGGGCCCATTCGTTATAGCGTGGAGTGTTCACCTTGACCGGCCGACCGCCGCGCATCTGGACGCGCTGGTTGCTCTTCTTGACATACGGGTCGCCTAGGATGGTGATCTTCATTTTGAGCAGCTCGTGACTGGTTGCTGTTGCTGGAACGCTGCATCGTGTGACTGGATCTCCTGCTGCTTCTCAGCAGTGCCAGTCTGGCTCTTCACATAGGCATCGATGCAGGCTGCCTCTTCGGCCTGGGTGCTCCATCCCTTGATACATTCAGGGACTGCTGGGTCGCTGTTGTCACAGCCATCGGCCGGGTTGCTCCAGCGATCTGGGTATTGACAGTTCGAGTGGTCGAAGGCTTCGGACGTTGCTGCCTTGGCTTCATTCTGGACGTAGTGCCCGGAACTCATGGCCAGGACGACACCGCCGCCGACGAGTAGGTTGAAGGCGATGAGGCCCGTGACTAGTTGTTTTTTTGATATTCTCATGACTCTGCCCTCCTTAGGACTTTATAGCTTCGCGCTAGTTGTTGTTGTGTGAACTCGTGCACCTGTCCATCGCGCCGGATGCTGATCGGCTTACCGAAGACCATCTGGCCCATCTCGATCTCGATCTCCATGCCCTTAGTCTTGGAGTAGTGGCCGAGATCTTCGACGATGTACTTGGTGAACTGTATAGGGGCTGGCTCTACCGGCTTGATGACGGCAGCAACCGGGACCGGATCACCACCGCGCTGAGCTACTGCTCGAGCCTTATCGGCTGGCGTGGCGATCGTGAGGCCCTTGACGATGTCTTCATATGTCTCGAGGTATATGCTATCGCGTAGCACCTCACCTATGTAGAGCTTATTCGTGGAGCGGTCCTTGATCTTGTTCCTGAAAGTGCTGACCCAGTCGAGCACTGCTTCCTCACCTCGGAGAAAAGCGCCACCTCTTGATGTTATGAGCCAGGAGCCCCTGATGTTTTTGCCGTCGTCGTCCTTGACGTGGGCGATGAGGCCGAAGTAGCGGAGCTTCTGGTGGTTGTTCCGTGCTTCGTAGCTGATCCCTCGGTCCTGCAGTTCCCTGAACGTGTAGCAGTTTACCTCCTTCTCGTTGACGATCTTCACTGCCTCGATCAGTGTCTCCACTAGGATCCGCGACAGCGTGTGCTTCATGACGTTCAGGCTGGCACCACAGCCGGTATTTGCTCCACAGGCGCTACAGGTGGAGCAGATCTTGTCACTTGGTTTTGTCTCGTTTGACATATTTACCCTCGCTTACTTTTTTATATGCTGTGGCCCCAGGAAGATCCTCGAACCACAGCTTGAACTTACTGAGCTCGCTCGGCCTGTTGGCCAGGGCTCGCTTTACGGCGTCGCGATACTCTTCCGCCCTTAGCGCCAGCAGCGCGAGCCCGCTCGGGGTCCTTGCTAAAGCTGCCAGGGTTGTCGCGACCAGCGACTGGAGTCGCTTTTGCCCGGAGCTTCTTGAAGTAGTCCGGATCTTTTGCTGTGAGTTTTGCAGCTGCTTTGAGTCCACCTTCACGAGTACCTCCCATCTAGTTATCTCCCTTCGATATTATTGCACGTTGAAGCATTAGAAGCTCTTCTCCTCTGTTACGGTTACGCCGGGGATGTCCTTGACGCCTGCTTCGATCGCTTCCCGTATGAGCTTCATATCAGGCTCACAGTAGGCGCGAGGCACGTCGGCCGGGCTGGTTATTGTTATGACCTGACGGACACGGGTGCCAGTCTTCGGCGCTGCCTTGGCTTCGTGACGTTGCTCAGACTCCACTGCTGCACTGGCTTCCAGCTCTTTGGCCTTACGGATAGCCTTGTCGCGAGCAGCCTGGGCTTCGTCCACCTGGGCCTTGCTGAGGATCGATCGAGTCTCCAGGAGCTCGTTGATCGCCTGGGTGAAGGCGAGCTTCAAGCGTGGGATCTCCTGATCGGTCTCCATCAGTTCACCATAGTAGGCCTTGAGTGCAGCGCCGCGCTCGTCGATCGTGGTGATCTTCTTGCTACGGACCGCCTCAGAGACATCGAAGTGGCTGATGATCTCATCAATACGAGCCTGCTCCTTGCGAGCGATCTCAGCCTGTTCTTCTTCATAGGTGACGATCTTCTTGCCGAGGTCGGCCTTGGCCACTTCAGCCTGCTCCAGGACGCGGCGTTCGCCTTCGATGAACTGGGCCTTGACGTTGTCGAGTGGCCGAGTGATCTCCAGGCGTAGCTTGCCGGTGCTGGTGATGTGAGTGGTGATCTCCTTGCGGAGCTTCACTGCAGCAGCCAGGCTCTTGTCGTCTTCGACGGTAGTGCTATCGGCCTGAGCCTTGAGCTCTAGCGACTTCTGCTCCAGTGGAGAGATCTGCACCAGCTCGGTATCAACGAACTGCTGCAGGAACTCATTATCATTTTTTGCTATATCTGTCATAGGTTGGTCTCCTGTTTTAGTGATGCTTATAGTGTACACCGTCGACGCTTATCGTGTCAACTAGATCTCTTCAGATAGTTCCTTCACGAGCTTGTTGATCTGCATGAGCGCCTCGAACTCCATGTTCAAGTTGTCCTCTATCATAGAGGCCACATCGGCCCGGTCGATCTCGATGATCCATGTTACCAGGTGGTCCAGGATGATCCGATCGTCGTAGAGTATGAAGTACATCTTCTGGAGCTTCTCGTTGACGACGAAGTACTGAAGGACCTGGTCGCGGAAGTAGTGCTTCTCCTCGTTCGGGACGCTATAGATCGGCTCATAGTCGGCCAGCTTCCGGGCCCGGCGATCCTCCACAACGAAGCGGAGATGGTTGGCTGAGCTCAGGGCCTTGACTTCAGCGCCATAGGTCGGCAGCGCGTCACCTTCTACAGGCTCAGCACCATCCGGCGATACGCCGATGTCGTCGTCCAGGTCACTGATCCATATACCAGGATCGGCATCGAACTCGATGCCTAGTTCTGCACTGGCAGCCTTGAGCGCGTCAGGCTCCACACGGTGGCCTCGTTCGATAGGAGGCTCACCATCTGCAGCGATCGCCAGCTTCTCGGCTAGGACCTCCCAGAACTGAGCGTAGCGCTTGTCACTGTTCCGTGACTGGCGTCGGACGCCCTTCACCTTCGAGCCCATAACCTTGCCGCGACGAGCGTCGAGCCACTCCTGGCTCTGCTGTTCGGTTCGGTAGATCTTCATCTACTTGTCCAGGTTCTCGGCGTCGTTGGCCTTGCTGATAGCAGCGTCGGCCTTCGCCTTGGCGGCTTCACGGGCTGAGGTGGTGTCGACACCGAAGTAGTCCTCCGCCTTGCTCTGGCCGTCCTTGATAGCTTTATATACAGCACGGAGATCCACGAGGTCCTCCTTGGTCATGACAGTGAGCTGCTTATCGAAGTACTTCTCGAGCTGCTCCTTGGTGACTTTGATAGCCTTGAACGCGTTGAGGATCTCCTTCAAGATCTCATCCACTGGGCGCTTGTCGGCTGATGCCACGGTCGCCTTGCACTCTTCGACGGCCATGTCAACGACGTCGCCGGGGATGATCGACAGAATACATGCTCGCATCCTACGGGCTCCGAAGTTGGCAGTCGCTTCATAGATGTCGCGGCCATCAGTCAGGACCTTGCTGCCCTGCTTAGTGTCGCGCTTGTGCTCGACGGTGAAGATCTTAGTGACGCGAGTGTTGGTCTCCAGATCCCAGGCGTAGGCCATCATAGTGCTGACGCCGTGAGTGTTCTCGAGCTCGATGATGCCGGTGTCCATGTTGCCCCAGTTTTGTGCTAGTGCTTCAGCCAGTCGGATCGACGGACCTGATACACTCTGGCCACCCTTCGGGTACCTATAGACGGCCTGAGCCGCCAGGGTTGGACGTTGACATGTAGCCTTGATCCGATCGATAGCGCGGAACTCATCACGAGGGAAGCGCTTCGCGGCGATCATGGCTGCCTGGACTTCTTGCGCCTGCCGGGAGACCATCATCTCAGCCTGTGGGCTGGATGGGAGGTTCTCCTGGTCCTGGACGCTTAGGTTGCTATTGTTGTTGTGATCCATAGGTTGGTCTCCTTGGTTAGTTTGTAACAGTAGTATATATCGTCGGCGCTTACTGTGTCAAGTGCTCCGTGTTGATCGGCATTATGACGGCAGTGATCTCCTTGCCTTCGACGTCGTTGAACGCCTTGAACACGAGACCCTTCTGGCCAGCGCGTAGGTGCAGATCCACATAGATAGCGTTGTCGCCATCCTTGAGCTGCTCAGCTACTCGCTTCAGCAGTGTAGAGTTGATCGTGACGATCGCGTCCGGCTGGTCCGTGTTGGCCACGTTAGCGAGGGCAGTGTCGAGATCAGGCAGTAGATCCATCTGCTCAGCGTATGGGATGATCGCCTTAGTACGTTCGAGATCTGAGAACATCTCGTCCTCTTCCAGGATCTCCTTCACCACGATCTTGCCATCCTCGAAGTGGGCGCGGTCGCCCTGCTTCATAGCCTTCTCGGCCTGCTCGACTGCTTCGCGTGGGATCGATGTCTTCATCACCTCAGTGACGTCTTCGAGCTCGATCGCTCGCTTGACACATTGATGGTAGTCGGTAGCGATCAGGTGGGCCCGGTAGCCAGTGTCGTCTTTAGTGACAACGAACTGGACCTTCGTAGCTGGTGGCTGATCGCCATCCTTCTCTGGTTTTAGTGCTGACTTCCAGACCTTCATCTGGTCCTTGGTTGCATAAGCGTAGCTCATGATCGGCCTCCCATTCCTAGTAACTTGAGTATTTTGTGATAGTGTTTGTCGCATACATAGACGGTCTCGTCCCAGATACCTGAGGGCATATCTGAGTCTGGCGTATTGATCTTCCCTAGGTTCTGGCTGGCTACTCGACGGCAGCGCCTCCATGCACAATATGGCATCATGATTTTGTCTCCGGGTTAAGTTCTGCTGGTAGTTGATCGATCGCCTCGCGCTGATCGCTCAGCGTGTCCACGATCGCCTTGGCGTCTCGGTTCTTCATCCGGACGCCGGGGTGGCCTGATGCCATAAGCATCGCCTGGGCCTTGATGAGCTTCATGTTGGCCATGCCTATATAGGTCTGAGCATCGTCACAGAGCTCGTGGTAGAGCTGATCCTGAGGTGAGTCATTCATACTCGTGCCCCGGCCCTTCGCTCCCACAGGTAGGCCATGAACCCGTCATAGCTGACCTTGCGGAACTGCCAGCGGCTGAACGTAGTGTCCAGGCGCGGTGTGATGAAGCGCTTCCAGGCTGGCTGCTTCATGTATTTGAGGTGGATCATCTCGTTGATCTTGCCGACGTGGTTGAGGTACTCCTGCCAGAGCTCTGTCTGGATGTGGATCATGGCGTCCTGGAGGTGCACTTCGCGGCCTTCGTCTTCGCCGTTCATGATGCAACCTCCGGCGCTGGAACTTCTGGCCACATGTCTGACTTACGAGCACCCTGAGGATCCTCGTGCTTATCGATAGAGTCGAACAGTCCGTCCATGATGTCCCGGATCCCCACGGCGTAGCACTTGCCGTCGTAGTTGATCCAGAAGGTGGAGTGGGTTGGCTCGTCGCGATCGATGCTGAACGGCTTCCCGGCCGGGCTGGTGCCGTCGGCGAGGTGGCTGTGAAGGGCCATCGGTTGCTTATCTAGCAGCTTCGCTTCTATAGTCATCGGGAACTTCATGACACTACCTCGAAGACTTCCGAGTCCCAGATCTTGACGAGTGAGCGGTTGGATAGCTGCACGAGCAGCCGATCCTCGGCGTATGTCTCGTTCGGTCCGAAGAGGCTGAAGGTGGTCTTGATCAGCGACTTCTTGCCGACGACCGTACCGATCACCCAGCGCTTCTTCCCTCCGCGCTCGACTTGTAGGCGTACCTTGCGAGTAGCCTGTTGATGTTTAGTTCTTAGCATAAGGTTGGTCTCCTTTTTTTAGTTGTATTTACACTATAAGCGCTTACGTTTTGAGTGTCAAGCCGGGCGATCCGTGGACCGTCCTGCCAGATAGTCTTCACGCTCTGAGTACCAGTCACGACGATCTGGGCCCTTGTTGTAGGCGTCGATCTTCCAGTCCTGCAGGAAGTGGCCCATGTCCATATAGTGCACGGTATAGCCATCGTATGGCTTGAACTCATACCCATGCACTGGTCGGACTGTGATCCTGCTGCCGAAGTAGCTCTGGAACATCTCCAGGACGTAGCGGTTATTCTTCACGAAGCCGAGATCGTCACGGCGTCCGATGAACGTAGCGTCGATATAGGTCATCGCTCTGGTGTCCTGCCTTGCTCTTCCAGAGCCTTCAGCTCGTCGTCTGCCAGCTGATCGGCGCGGACCTGGAGCTGGTTGCCAGCGACGCGTATATCGCGGCCCTGGACCATGTGCTTGTTGGCTATACGCCAGGCGTCACCTGAGTGATCCTTGAAGAGCTTGTAGCCCTTCGCGATCCGGCGGCGTTCGGCCCGGTTGTGAGCGGTGAAGGGAACGCCTCCACGGCTCTCTTGCTTGTCGCCGTCATCTTGTAGGTTGGTAGTGTTTTGATCTGAGCTCATACATATCTCCTTATTGTTATGGTACCAGAAGCTGATCGATCGTGATCACGCCGGTCAGTAGGCCGAAGAAGATCAGCCAGCCAGCAACGACGAAGGTCCAGA
>OFQY01000561.1_pt1 | contig 14039 bp, 12 predicted proteins | sample 1542991 | NCBI WGS metagenome assembly OFQY01 (sample SAMN07774224, study PRJEB24372) | wastewater metagenome | isolation source: Exp Tend VB 10WW | collected 2016-02 | reverse complement strand
AATGTAGTTGTCAGCGTTTGGATCGAGGGACAAACCTCTCCACTGCTCAAGAACCACACGGCTCTTGTCTGTGTCACCACCATCACGGACAAGCAAGTCAAACTTACCGTAAAGGTAGGTGTCAGACAAGCTTGGAGCAATGTTTTCAATAGAAATCTTTACTTTACCTGTCGTGTAGGCGCCGTCATCCAACGTCCAAACCTTGAACAAGTTTTGTGGCTTACCGCCGAAGAGTTGGGATGTAACCCATGGGCTATTTGCCGTGCGGTATCTGTCTTCGAAGTTTTCGAAGTTTGGAGCGACCGTAGAACCAGAGTTCCTGGTCTGGGAACCTGTGATAAGGAATGCTGCACGGTCAGAGCCCTGACCACCAGAAACGATTGCGCTTGCGCCTGTTACGACAGCAACCGATGGGTAGATGTCCCAGCTATTGTACAAAACATAACCAGCCTGTTCAAGACGGAAAGGATCCGAGTTGAAAACGCTACCGAAGTAGTTTGGAGCAGTTGGGTCAAAGGATGCCGTAAGAACGTTTGGATAAGAAAGGTCCAAACCACGGTGACCATTAAGGAGCATGACGAACTCTTGCTTAGAGTTCGAAAGATTTACGGAACCCGTTTGAGAACCACGGATATTTGCGCCTGCTGCGGCAAGGATTGTGCTTGGAGCGGAGTTTGTGCCACCAGCGGAGTCAGAAAGTGTCAAAACAACACCAGAGGCTGCCATAAGCATACCTCTTACAACTGGAAGACCAGCGGCTGCTCTACCTGCCTCGGAAAACCATGTCGAGCCGTTAGATTGCGACATAAATGCGCCGAGCATGTACATTCTGCCAAGAGGACCAGCGTCTGTACCCGAAGAGGTAACAGCGTAAGCGTTATAGCTAAGAGCACCAGAAACTGTTGCCTGAGGCTGTTGGTCGCCAACTACGAAACCTGCGTTTGTAACTTTGCCTTTGTTGTTTCCAGCGGTTGTACGTGGGTCGCCGGTACCAATACCCAAAACACGAAGGAAGGTTGCTGCCTGAGCATTTCTAAGCCACTCGGATACTGCCAACGGACCGTTGACTGCACCATCGGTTGTTTTGCCGAATACCACAACGAAGTCTTGAGTGGTAGGCAAGGTCATTGGGACGAATGCTGGTCCTTTCTGAGCAGAACCAACAACACCAGCAGGAATACCCACTGGTACAAGAGCCGTTGGACCAGTCAAGTTGATTGTCCTTGCTGATACGCCCGCTGATTTGAAGTTTATCTCAGTCATTTTTTATTCCCTTGAGCTTTTTCTAAGTATTGGTCTGATTTACTTTAAAATCCCCATATTAGACGAACTGAATGCCGCTATTTGTGATAATGAAGTCAATCGAGATGAATTCAGCAGCACGAACTGGCACAACCTTGATGGAGGCATTCATTCTGTTTGCCAACTTATCCTGGTCTGTGTTGTTACGTTCGTCACAGATAATTTCAAATCTCTCAATGCCGTCACGGATTTGAACTGTGGACAAAATAGGCTTAACCAAGTCAACGAATCTCTGACGGAGTGCCGGGGTAAGCTGATCGAAGATAAGGCTATTGCCAGCAGCGATGACCTGTTGCTTAAGGCTGATGATCATTCTGTTGACGTTGATGCTCTGAAGAGCAGAGCCTGCCTGTTCAAGAGTCTGCTGTGAGAAGATTACGAAGCCCTCATTTGGGAACTTCGTGATTGGGTTAATTCTAACAGCGTAGAGTCTCTCACGTTCTGGTTGGTTGACCTTCGAAGACGTGTTTGTAACGAAGGAGAGTGCAGCACGGTTAAATCCAGCAGGAGCGAACCATGGGTAAGCAACCTTGTCATTGAAGCCAAGAGCAGCCAAGGCAGCCACAGAAGCTGGAACGGTAACCTTGCGGTTGTTGTTGACATTATCTTCGAGGACAACGTTTGGGAAATATGCAGCGATAAACTCATTATCTACTGCACGAGACTCAAACATGTCTGCTGTTCTGTTGTTGGAAGCGTATCTGCCGGTTTCACCGTCGAAGATACGAACAGTGTTGGAGTCGTAATATGGAACGTCCATAAGGTACTCAGCCAAACCATAGGTTCTGACAGCATCGCCAATGTAGTCCGTAACGAGAGGATCTCTTTGACCAGGAACTGCCAAAATATTGACGTTGCTGACGAAAGGATCTGTCATGAGGGTGCCTGCTACACGATAGGAAGCAACACAGTTGCTCTTTCTGGATGTACCAGATTGATTTACCGAGAAGCCAGTTGGGATGTATGCGGAATTTGCACCACCGCCCGTTTCAGCAGACGTGCCCTTGTCGGTCATGTATGCCTGTTCTTTATCGAGGATGTTCAAGCCGTCCCAACCACCGAAAAGGACAGTTGTGAACTTAGAGTAGTTCGAGAAACGGTTGAAGGTCGTTGCATCACCATTTTGCAAAAGTGTTGCAAGTGTAACACGGGTCATGTACGTGTCGTTGATTCTGTAGTCACTTGGAGATGGAACACCATTTCTAAGGTAAGCTGCTTCCTTCATGTGCTGGTCAGCAGACGACGTAAGGTCGGTGATTGCAGCATTTCCAAGAGCAACTCTTGCAAGTGTGAACTTGTTATTGTTGAAGGCATCAGCTTGAGAACCCGTCACAAGCATGTCGAGTTTCTTGATACCAACGAACTTAGTGTAAGCGCCAACAAGGCTGTTGAGTTCACCGTTGACGTTCGTGTTCAAAACGTCATTGTTGTTTCTCGTAACCTTGACACCCCAGTAAAGACGAGAGTCAGCGATTTCTGTTGGACCAGGGGTACCGACTGGACCGATTGCCGAAGTAATCGCACCACGAGTAACCTTGAATCTGTATGGAAGAGGAGGAACGATTGCGCCAAGAAGACGCGATTCTGTACCGCTTGCTGAACCTGTTGCTCCAAGACGAACAAGAGATGCCATCGAGGACGTTGTGTCAGTAAGAAGTGGGTTGGTGTTCAGGGTATTGATGCCACGGAAACCGAACGGAAGGCACTTGCCTGGAATTACCTTGTCTTCTACGCCTCTCGACATAACGACACGGATAAAGTTCGAACGGCTTGCATACTTGCCATGCTTGACCAAACGACGGTCATCTTCATTTACAACGTCAAAGTTGAAGAAGACTTTTGTGTCACCGACAACGCGACCAACATATTGCTCGCTGTCTGGGTTAAGGTTGCAGTTGTTGAACTGTTCCAAAATCTGGATGTTAACGTCATCGTCATCAAACGAGCGAACCAACACTGCGAACGTTCCGTAAGGATTCTTTGGGTCAGTCGATGCCTGGACGTTAGCAATCGAAACCTTGATTCTGGAGTTGCTGTAAGCACCATCGTCCAAGGACTCAACCTGGAACAAGTCATACTCTGCAAGACCGAATGGCTGCGAGATGATCATTGGGGTAGATGGAGTCGTGTAACGTGTGTCGAAACGACCGAAAGCGTTTCTGAAAATAAGGCTTGGGTCGCCAGAGTTCAAGGAAACGTTGTCAGAACCGGAAGCCACACAGACTGCCTTTGAGCCTGTTGCGACTGCTGCGATTTCATTGTCCACTGCGAAGTCAGCATAGAGAACGTGCTTCTCTGTACCAAACTTGATTGGGTCGCGGTTGAAGATTTTAGCAAAGTAGTCTTTGCTGCTTGGGTCGAACGAAGCTGTGAAAATCTTAATGCCATTGTTGCCGTCGGTTGTACCGAAGGACTGACCAGCAGACGAAGAGATGACAACCTTGATTTTACCAGATGTGTCTGGAGTTGCAAAGTCGTCAGCCGTGTTCGAGAACGACTGGTTTGTGTCAAGAAGCATGATTCTCGTGTCACTTGCCGAGAACAAAACACCACGAACAAGGTTGACTTCGGAGGAAGAACCTGTGGTGAAGAAAGAGTCGTTGTCAGAGAACATTGGGAAACCAGCTACTTCGGTGCCAGTAACAATGTGCTTTGCTGTGATGAACTGAACGGAGTGCTTGTGACGGTTATCTACGCCAGGGTTAACCTGGGAACCACTAAGCTTGAAACCTGCATTTACAACTGTACCCTTTGTACGAGTTGTGTCAATTTCACTTGCCGTTTCGTTTGCACCCGCACCCAAGGTACGGATGAACGTAAGAGCGAATCTGTTCTTCAAAAAGAGATTGACGCCATAAGGTGCTGGTAATTTTGCGTCAAGTGTTCCGAATTTGGTGTTGAAATCAGCGAACGAACCAACTGTGGTTGGAACGAAAGCGGGACCCTTTTGTGCGGTTCCGATTACGCCAGCCGGAATACCAGTTGGACTCTGTACTTCGACAGTAAGATCGATTTCTCTGTCGAAAAATCCAGGTGCTTTAAAGATTTGTTCTGCCATGCGCTTCCTCGTAAGATTTAAATATGATGAGGGGGCTACCCAACCTGAGGTTAATTAGAGACTGTTTCTGTGATTCCCAAATATTCTCATTTATTCTCCGTTAGGAGAAACTCTTGTAATGTTGCTATATCTGAGGCAGAATACACGGTTTCTCCCTTTCGTTGGTTGCGCTCAATTTTTTTGATGTATTTGACTGTCTTCTTGCCAGTAATTGGGTCAATAAATGTCTTTTTGAACAAAAACTGTTGATTTGTGGTAGGTGTTTGCTTGGTCGCTGCCTCTTGGTTAATGTCGCTTAACAAAAACTTGCTGTCATTCGGATCTAGCAATGGCGGGACTGTCAAATCTCTGTCTGTCAAGATGTCACCAGTTGGTGTAGAGTTGATTTCAAATGAGATATTTGGGGCACTCAAGTAGCGTCTGATTGGGACAGGGTTTGCAGGTCCATTTGGAGCCAAAACAAATCCCTTAACAGTCATTGTGAAATTATATCGAATTGTCCTCTCTGTATTGGAAAAATCATCAAAATTGTCATCAGAGGACAGAGTGTCATCCACATAGCCAAGGAACCAGTATCCCTTATCTGTTCCAAGACGAAACATTTTACCTTGAGGTAAGAATGAACTCATGAACGTTTCAATAAGGTAGTTCATATGTTGGTGATAAGAGGTCCAGAAGGTAACCTCATAAGTTGCTGTAAAGAACTGTGGCTGTGGGATTGTGAAAATCTCAAAAATATTCTGACCGAGGTTTGGACTCATAACCACACCATTCATAACCTCATGGTCATTCGCAAGTCCTTCTATTTTGTTGGTTTCGGTAGATTTTGGCAGATTTGGGATATTTTTAAAGGCGTATTTGTTCAAAAGCGTCTGAAAATCCCTGTCTTCTGGAGCAAGACGACGTTTGATAACCAAGTCTCCAGTAAACTGGTTCATGCCACGTGCGGTAATGTCCTCGTCTGTCTGAGCAATGCCTGTTCTTCTGATTGAAATAGCTGGAAGTAGCAAAACTTGGTTCTTGTCTCTTGGAGGACGCAACTTTTTGGCAAGAGCAAACTTTTCACCAGTTGCAAAGATGACCTGAGGCTTCTTTAGGTAAATTGGTTCTTGTCCGCCACCATAGGTTTGGACAGAGAACTTGATCGTTTCATTAAACAAGGCATGAATGCCTTTGTCACAATCCTCAATACCACAAGAAGGAATTAGGTAAGTTTCAGAAGGTGCTCCTCCACCATCAGCATATCCACTAGGCAAATTACCCAGCGATTCTCCTGCTTTTGGTTCCGGGATGTTGTGGCGCGTAACATTGCTATCACGCGGAGGTGAAATAGGCATATTGATAAATAGGCTCTATTAGACTCTTCGTGCTGGCTTTGCTGTCGCTACATCCCTATTAGGTTCTGGCTGAGGCTGTTGACTTGGTTGTTGCTGGCTTTGTTGGCCTGCCAAACCTTGTGGTTCTTGCTGGGGTGTTTGTTCCTGAGAGTTCTGTTCGATTGGATGACCTTCATCATCGTAGTGCTTTTCGGCAACTTCACGGGTAAAGCCATAGTCAAGTAGAACTACACGACCATCTGCTGTGTAGCCGTAGTGACCAACTGTATTTTCTTCTGGGCTGTCAATGCGAGCTACGTCGCCAACTGCCAAAGATTCTTCCACCAACATCATCATGGTTCTAACGAAAGGACTTTGAGATGCCTTCGTATATTCCTGGACACGACGTTGTGTTACAAGATAGATTTGACGAGAGGTGTGACCTTCCATGTCATCAAGCTTATCCTGCCATCTAGCGATTATCTGCTGGAAAAACTGATCTGGGGACAATCCTTCAGACTTACTCCACGAAGCAATTACGTCCACATATGTGGCAAAGGTAATGCCAGTTAACTGCTTGAATTGTTCTGTGCTTCTAAGTGGGTTGGCAATTTCGCTAACCAACCAAGCAAACTTCATTTTGTCCCAGTCAAAGATTTTAGTAACAGCACCTGAGGTACGAGGATCTCTGTAGATGTCATATTCGGCTCTGTTTTGAGCATAGCCAGCTTGGTTAATGGCTATTTTCAGTACCTTGCCGCCACTCAGGGCAAACACGGCTCTAGACGAGCCAGTGCCCATAACAGGAAGGTTTTGTTCTGCGTAGTCGATGCGAAGATTTGGACTTGGAATAGTCTTGAACTTGGCAAAGTTGAACGAACGAAGCACCTCATCAAGAGAAGCCTCAGTAATTTGCTCAATAAGTGTTTTAAGGACGTTTGTCAAAATTCGCTCCCTGTTGGGTCAGGACCAAAATAAAAGTCTTGGTCTTGTGCATCTTCAAAGGATCTTCCACGATGATTTGAATAATAATTTTGGAAAATATCTTCTGTCAACCCGTAGTCGAAGTATTTAAGTTCGCCTTGAACATTCGTTCCAAAGTGTTCAACGTGCATGTCGCCTTTGGAACTTCCAGTGGCAAGCATCTTGCTAAGTTGATCGATTGCCGACTTTGCCTTTTGATTCTTTAGCAGTTTCTTCAAGTCTTCCATTTCCTTGACATAGAAATCTCTGTTTGTTATGTAAGGGTCGTTAAGGTCGTATTTTATGTTGTTGATAACTTGTTCAAGTTTTGCCCTTGGGTCTGAGGCAACCAGTGTCAAAACAGATTCAAAGTTAGCACCAACAACACGTTGAAAGTCATCACCACTTGTAAAAGGTTTGACAATTTCAGCTACAATCCACTTATTGTCACTTGCAGCGTCAAAGATTTTAGGAATGATCGACAGGTTTTTGTGTTTGGTATAGGCGTTGACTTCTTCGTTGTTCTGCTCAAGACCAGCTCTGTTCATAGCTATTTTCAAAGCTTTTCCGCCCGAGTAAGCAAAGACAATTCTGGATGAACCTTCACCTAAAAGTGGGAGCATTTTCTTGGCATAGGCAATTTCTGGATGTTCTCTTGGAGTCTCGCCGGTGTTAATGTAGGCGTGTGGATTTCTGGACGAAGGTGGACGAACGTCACCAGCAGCAATTTGCTTAAACATCTGGAAATTGAACTTACCAAGGACTTCTTGTACGAGTCCTTCTACAAGCTCCTTGAGATTTTCAGCCATCAGTGTCATGTGTCATCCTCGTCGTTATAGAAGGAACTAACCTTTTTATCAGAGTCAACTCCAACAACTCTTGGACCTTCTCCAAGAGCAATCTCTGCCATGTCCTCTTTAAGACGTTCGTGCATTTGACGAACATCTCCAGTTGGACTGCCACTAGGGGTTTCACCCAAACCACGTTGCTGTTCGAACGTCTGTTGAACCTGTGTCTGCTCGTATGGACCTTTGGAGTCCTTGTTTGGCGAGAAAAAGTTCTTCGGGTCAAACTGACCAACGCGTGCTGGCTGACCAAGGATTTTGTAACCAACTTCATATTCTTCCTGACCAAAGATGTTACCAACAACGGTGAAGGAAGAGATTTCAAAAGCCTGGTCAGCAAACGTAAAGAAATCACCTTCGTAGAGGGTGAATCCCTTGTCAATCAAGTCTCTAGCCTGAACGAACACCTCGATTTGAGCAGTCTTTTCAAGACCAAATCTATTTGCCTTAATGTCTGCCTGAGGCCAAGAAGCAAGGACTGGTACCTGAATAGGATTGTCAAAAATCTTCTGAACAGCTTCCTCGTAAACTGGGTGGACCTTAGTTTTGAGAGTGCTGACTGGATAATAGTTGATTGTTTGACCAACAACGTCCTTCATGAACTCTTTTGTGAGGTCATTGATGAAGTGAATTTCTCTTGATGTAATGAATAAACGTGCCATTACTTCTTTCTCCTCTGCAAGAGACGCTCTTTCTCAATTTCCTCAGTGTGTGCCATCTTCAAATAAGTCAAGGCTCTCTGAAGATCCCTAAGAGATTTTCTCATCAATACATTTGCTTGATGATGTGTAGCACTTTGTTCTGTGCCTCTAGCAAGATAGGTAATAGCATTTGCAAGAATCTGAGATCCTTGTTCTGCACTTTGAATAGACGCCTCTGTTGCCCTTAAATTTTGGGTCAAAGCCGGCTTCTTTTCATATCTCTTTTCTAGGAGTGTCTTTAGCATGTGTTAACCCATTTTGATAATCCACGAAGGAGGCATAGGAAGATGGTTAAGTTGTTTCTGAAGACTTTCAGCTAGAGTTGCCTGTTGTTCTGCAAGATTTGCGTAACTAAGCCCATCCAGAGTTTCTCTAATTCCACCATCACCATTCAACAAATTTTCTTTATCTTCTCTGCCTTGTTGGATCAATTCTTCACCATTTAGTTGAAGTTCGCCACCAGGAATTGGAAAATTCTTGAACTTGTCTCGGATCAAACCAAGAAGCTCTTTTGCAAGAGCAAGAGTGTATTCATAAATCCAATTTCTTGACCATGGGTTAAGGCTCTTGTAATCAATCAAACCAAATGGAACGTTTGCAGGATTGCTTACGCCATAAATTGTTGCATCCGGGAAAGACTGGAAAACGTTAATGTTGCCAAAAGGCAAAGAAGAACCCGACAGAGTACCAGAAATCAACAAGTCTGGTGCTGGGGACATTGGATAGGAAATACGAATCCACAGTTTGTCATTATATCCAGGAACCATGTTGTTTGGAACTGGCAAAATACGAATGTGTCGGCCAGAGATTCTGTAGGAATAGTGAGAACGTCTCACACGGGAAGCAGACTCAAGCATGCCTGCGCGGAGAACGTCCTCAAACAATGGAAGTACGTAAAATCTGGTGTCTGGAATATATGACTCAACCGGCAAACCTTGGGCTACGAAGTTACTTGCAAGGTTCGAGTTGAAGACATACTGAAGAGGTGCAAAGTGGTAAACTTCATGGATTTTCATTTTACCGGCAGTTCCACTTGGCATCAAAGCGGCGAGTGGAGTACCAGAGTCATCCTTGAGTTCTGTGTAAAGGTCATAGTCCTGACGACCCATGTCTAAGGTGATAGAACCCGAGTACGTGTCTTGAATACCACCAAAGCCAACCTCAGCAGCGTAGGGCTCGGCCTGACGAACTAAAAATTCGAGGGTTGGTCTAACGTAGGTGTTTGTAAGATTGATGCTCGAAAGATTCGTGGTGGAGTTAAATGACCCAGTTGGGGAACCCAATAGACTTGAAAGATTACTCTTGGCTTGGTATTCTATCATCAAGGCATTGAATGCAAAAGCAGCCTCTTCGAAACAAGCCCAGATTTCTTTCTTTGTGAGTTCCACAGACAAAACGTCTTCACCAAGTTTTCTAAGAACGAAAACGATGATTTTATCAGCATCCACCTGGAAGGCAGGATCTGAATCAAAGAAACCAAACGGGGTTGGTTTCAAAACGTTCATAAAGTTCGCCATTCGCTATGCTCCCTTGTATGAGGTAATTAGATGAATACTCCTGTCATTATCGGAAATAAGAAACTGTGCGTTTTTGATTTCGATTTCACCCTTGTGGCATCTGGAATCCAGCACATTTACGTCCATCACGAAAATGGTGACAAAACTCACCTGGACAGCATGAACTGGTCGGAATATAAGCCTATTCCTGGTGATAAGTTCGACTTTTCAGAACTAGAATATCTCCAAAATCCGGTTAAAATCGACCAGACGTGGAAGACCTTTCTTGATAGGATTTGGACCCATGGGTATGACCACACCTATATCCTTAGCGCCAGAGGCTCCACAACGCCTCTAGAAAAATACTTCTATGACCATGGCATCCGAGTGCAGGTTGTGGGCATCGGAATCCCTCCTGGGGCGAATAACGGCATCTATAAGGCATCCTGGATTGAAGCCAAACTTGACTCCGGGGACTATCATCACGTGGAGTTCTATGATGACCGAGATGATTGCACCCAAGAAGTCTTGGCTCTAAAACACAAATATCCACATATTGGATTTTCGGTCTGGCAGATCATAAATGGAGAAATGAAACATGTTACTTGAAATTGCGGTCGGTGATGCGTACGGAGCAGGATTTGAGTTTGCTGACAAGGAAAGACTCAAGGAACTCGTCAATGACCTAGGACAATATTATCCTCACAATCTTCCTGGGCATCTTCCGCCTGGCAGCTACACAGACGACACTCAAATGTCGATTGCCATCGCCGAGATGATTATTGACAAAACTCCATGGACTGTAGAGAACCTTGCCAACAAGTTTGTTGAGGTCTTCAAGAGAGATCCAAAAAATGGCTACTCTCGAAAGTTCCAAGAACTTCTTGAGGCTGTCAAGGATGGTGATGAGCTTAGAAGCAAGGTCATTCCAAATTCTGACAGATGTGGTGCTGCTATGAGAGCCGTGCCAATCGGACTTTTAAACTACGAATCCGAAATCATGCGGAAGGCTCATATTCAAGCAACTATCACCCACAACACCACCGACGGTATTTTGTCTGCCCAAGCAGTGGCTCTTGCTGCACACAGAGCATTTTCTTCTGACCAAAGAAGTTCCTTGAATGCCTATTTGAACTGGCATCTTCAAACAGAAATCGACTGGACTGGTTGGCAGCCTAAGGAATATGTTTCTACGGCTGGCATTGACGTTGTTCGTGCGGCTCTTAGCGCGTATGAAAGAAATAACACTCTTAGTGCGATTTTGAAAGAGTGCGTGGACTACACCGGAGACGTTGACTCGGTAAGTGCTATCGCTCTTGGAGTTGCAAGCCTTGACAACGAGGTAGAAAATGACTTACCCGTTGTTCTCTTGGCGAACCTTGAAAACAACGGGTTTGGTCGAGATTACCTTGTCGAACTAGACAAGAAGCTCATTCCTCGGTAGCGAGAAACTTGTTGATGTAGTCCCTATCCTGCGAGAAAATAGGGATTTCATCATCAACAGCCCACTTGGAACGAATCGTGCCAGAAGCTGCATCCTGATAATGTTCCTTCACGATGCAACGACCACGCTTGTGGTAGGTTGGCTCGTCATTCCAATTCTTTCCCTTGGCATGACAAAGCTCTTGAAGCTCCGAAGAGTTTTTGCTGTCAAGTTCCTTGTGAGAGTAAAGACTGCGAGCAAGCATCTGAATGCTGTTTCGGGTTGCATCCTGTTGACGCCACAAGAAATAGTTGCAAACCTCACTCTCAGGCAAAACAAATGCCCTTGAGTCGAAAGCTGCGATGCCAGGATTTCCGGTGATGGTGTGACTGATTGCAGTCATGTGACCAGCAGCAATTGCAGCGCTGACCGAAACCATTTTCTGAATCTCGTTGTCGAACCATGGCGAGGAGTTGTGCTTCTTGTACCCGTGGATGAGCACAGAGATTTCATCGCTCTGGACGTAAGCAATCTGAGCGCCCTGAATTCTCTCACACAGGGCGATTGCCACAGTGTCCATGGCATTAATCAGTGTCTCGTCGAACGGCTTGACACACTTTGCAGTATAGGTGTGAAAAGCCTTGCCGTCGATACGAAGAATGACGGGCATACGAATAGGAAGGGTGTGCTTAAAAGCCCCTTCGTAGGTTTTAATGCGATCACCGAGTGTAGTTTTATCTGAAGTTCCCATAGAGATATGACTCTATACCAGACTTCAGACAATGGTCAAGCGAAATTAGAGTTTAACCCTACGAACTACCTTGGCATAAGGTGCAGAGAATACTGTCGTGCCTGGTGTGTCATTCAATACCGAAATTGGACCTTGAGGTTCAACCTGATATATGACAGGTGACCCACCAAGCGAGTGAACAGCCCTGCCAGCATAAATAAGAGCTGACTTTGGGTCCTTGGTAAAGAACACAACGTCTAGATTCTTCTTACGTCCCTTTTCTGACATCTTTTTGGTCTTTGAAGGAGGTAAAATCAAGCTACCTGGCTGAAAGTTCATAGAACTGCCGTGATAATATTTGACTTCTTGGTCTGTCTTCTTTGCGGGATCATCTTCCATAAACATTGCACCAGGGACTGGATCATTTGCCTCAGGATCTTTACTTGCCACAGATTCTGTAAAATGGGGTTCTTCCTGATCGTAGGAATATCGTCTAAAGTCTCTGAATGGGTCATCTTTCTTCTTGGTAGCCTTTGAACGAAGGTATTTTGCCAAACCTTTACGGTAAGCTCTACCAAACGGCAACAAAGTAAGCCATCTTGTCCACATGTCAAGCTTTTCAATATCACCACGATTAAGCGTGGCTCTACCCTTACGACGTGCCAAAAGCTTGTTTATGAGCATGTCAATCTGTTTTTCTTGGTCAAGAGCCGTCCTTGGGTCCGCAGTCCTACGAATGCGTTCCTTGGATTTTCTAAGAGCACCAATAAGGGGATTATCGTCCTGGGTGACCGTCGGAACTTCTTCCGTCATCACTTCACAGACGATTTCCTCAACTAGCGCGTCAATCGTTTCCTTGATGGTATTTTTCACAATACCTGTCCTTATTGTTTGTGCTTCTTGTTATAAGCCGACCAAGCAATCTGGAAAGGACGTGGAGAGTCCTCACCATATTTCTTTTTAAGTCCCAAAACCATATCCTCATAACCTGGAGGTGCCTTTTCGGTCATAAGGTGCTCTTTGCCTTCTGGCATGTGGTTCTTAGACTTAGACAAAATCTGAATCATGCCCTGTTTTTCACGGATGGTCTTAGTAATCATTTCAACAGCTTGTTTGTATGTGTCAAGTTCTGCTGGATCTGACTCAGCTTCCATGGCAGCCATCATTTCCTGCCGAAGTTTTTCGTCTTCACCAAGAGTTGTCAAAATATCTCTGACAAGATAGTTGGATTCTGCTTCTTTGCCTATGTCTGCCATGAGTGGATCTTCATGAAGTCCAAAGCCAGTTTCAGCTAAAGCGCTGTCTACCATTTCTGACAACTTCTTCTCGAAAATCTTCATTTTTTTGGACATGGAAACCTCTCTGTGTAAATATCGCTCCAAAAACAGAAAAGGCAGGAACAAGTCCTGCCTTCCCTTAGAAGCTTTCTGATTTTATCAGATGATGTTCATGTCAAGAACGGTAACCGTTGCGTAGAAGTCTGCGCGAACCATTTTCTTACCGTAGCGAGTCATGATACCCTTACGAGGAGTGAAGTCCTCCTGCGCGTAGATAACAGGTGTCAAGATAAGAGGAACGTATGGTGCGTAGATGTATCCCGACTCAAGGAAGGTGTTACCCTTCAAACCGATGAGGATTCTGTTTGCTGGGAAGTATGGGTCCTTGTAAACCGTGTAGCGGTTGTTGAGGGTACCTGCTGACTCAGCGCCGATTGTCATGCTGTCTTGAACCTGACCATCTGTGTCGATCTTGTAGGCCGACTTGTAGGTCTGAAGATGCTCAAGGATTGTGCAAACGTCTGGGGACGTGACAATGAAGTTTGCAGAACCACGAAGAGTCTTCTTCGAAATGGTGTTTGCTGCATCTGTGATTGTCTCAAGGAGAGTCTGGTACCAGTCTTGGATATTGACATAAGCCTGTGGGCCTGGTGCCAATGCCGAGGAGTGGAGAGCCTCTGCGCCTGTCTGCTTGTTAACGATCTTACCTGGAGCGCGGGACCAGTAAAGGTTTGCTGCGTTTGCCTGTGTAAGAAGGTCGTTAAGGATTTCGCGGTCGATATCAAGAGTGATGTGCTCACTAAGGATATTGGTCAACTCAACCTCAACGTCGATGTTGTAGAACGCCGTAAGGTCTTGTGCCATTTCTGGTGACCAACGTGCGCGCAACTTGCGGGTCGTTGCAGTGACGGCAACCGACTCAATCTTG
>OFQY01000560.1_pt1 | contig 14042 bp, 16 predicted proteins | sample 1542991 | NCBI WGS metagenome assembly OFQY01 (sample SAMN07774224, study PRJEB24372) | wastewater metagenome | isolation source: Exp Tend VB 10WW | collected 2016-02 | reverse complement strand
ATACCATGTCCCCGTTGCGATACATATGAAGATGTGTTCGATTTACTCCTCTCCGAGATTAAGCGGGAAAGGGAGGACACATCCACAGTCACCAGATTTGAGGTTATAGATGAAACAGGTCGTGCGTATGTCAGATATGATGTGTCGGCTAAAACGTCGCTTCAAGATGATGACCAAACGTTGAAGGTATTTGTAAAGCCCAAACAGGGAGAAAGTGAGGGGGTATGAACGATCCATTTACAACACCATACTGTGAAATGACGGCAGTACAAAGTATTGTATTGATTTTAGTATTATTGCCTTTTATGTTTTTAGTTGCCTATATCATAAAAAAAGTATCAAAATAGCCTATGAAACCAGAACAATTAGTCGCCAGCCGTGAACTCTGTCAAAGCCTTGTTGATAATGGCATTGTGCTTGATACGTATTTCAATTGGGTGGGTGACGAATTATGGGATAAGACTATGGAATCGGATTACACAACAAGAACAACCACAGCTAGATTAAAATGGATCCCCGCACCAACCGCGGAGGACTTGATGGTATTTTTGGAAAAACTACCAACAACAAACAACATTACAATCAATCCGATAGTTGGCAATATATGCGCCGTTTCTCTATATACGCCACATAAAAATATACGGATAGAAGGTCATACCCTCTCAAACGGACTTGCAAAGTTAGCAATTAAGGTGAAGAAGTATGAATAAAACACAACAAGCCATATTTGATACGGTAGCATACGCCATCATACTTACCTGTGCGGTGACAGTGGGAATACTTTACATTATTATTGTGGGCGAATACCTAAAAACCAGACGAGACTGTTTTCAAAAGCTGCACTTGCAGAGTTGGTAATTAAGGTGAAATGAGGGAATCGTCTAATGGTAGGACGTCTGCCGTTTCGGCCGAAACACGGAGCAGACTATGGTGGTTCGAGTCCACCTTCCCTCTCTAGGCACAAATCTCAATCTCAACATACTCCCGATCACTTTTGACGCATCGTGTTGTCATCGAATCGACATATGTAGGTGAGTCGTCCTTGAGTATCCCTGCCCGCACAAGTCCATCCTCAAGCAGCTTTGCATTACAGTTGGATGCATCAATTACACGCTTCCTATACGCTGTTATTTTTATGTGAACAGGATATGATGTAATGGGTTGTATGTTTTGCTCACGACAAGCTATAGCGACCAGTTGATGAGCCGTCTCTGCCATCTCACGCCTTGTGCTCCAGTGTTTTTGCGAGTAAAGTTCATTCCACGAAGGGCATTTGTAGTCAGCTATTCGGATTTTCATATTTCCATAATGCTTTACGCCTTGCAACTGCCTCTTCTTGGCTGAATCCACGCTCACGAAGGGCGCACAGCTCACGGATGTCATACTTATCACACATAGTAGAGAGCGCCGTCACTACATATGGGCCAAGATTGACTGCGGCCACAGTCGCAATTCCATAGAGGCTGATTATGTTATCTGCAAGCTCCTCCCCTACACGCTTGCGCATATGCTCTGATCCGTCATACTGTACGACTTCATGAAAAAGCTCACGCCACTCCTCACCCGATCTGTCAAATTGATCCAATGCAGTGCGACCATCTGGATACATACCATTTTGCTGATGATCTACTGATCTTTGAAGCTGTCCAAAACCCCGCACAATATCAGACCTTGCTAAAAGGTCAAGATGGGGAACAAAGTGTGTTGATATTCTCTCACTCATAGGCTGTATATAGCTTTCATCTAATAAAAGCCCCGTTTAGGGCATGTTTTCGCGTTTAGATTGTTGTGACAGCTTATACTTGCGTACTTTTAATCCATCCACGCTGTGCGATGTATCCTCCGACAATTACCACCATTCCAATGACAAAAGTCTGATCGAATTGACAACGCATCTGTATTTGTTGCCATGTAAGTCCGGCAATACCTATGACCGCAACGTAAAATTCTGTTGTTTTATATCCTGATTTCATTCGGTAACACCCCCCATCGCTTCGCCTTTTTTATATCTACCCAAGTTGAATGTATATATGTCTTGCGCAACCTTCTTGCTCTCTGCGAGCTCCACTCTTAGAGATTTGAAAGACTCAATATGTTGATTCTGCATGCTGTCCATTTTCTCAAGAAGTGCCAGATTGCGAGCTTCTGCCTGCTTTTCCATATTGCTCATCTTCTCAAGCATCGCGACATTGCGGGACTCTGCGCGCAATTCATGTTGGACTACCGATTTAGTGAGCGCTCTTGACTGTTCTGCTTGCTCTTTTGCTTGCTCCACTTGCGCCTTTGCTTGCTCTCGTGCTTGTTCTCTTGCTTGCTCCACCTGACTCTTAAAAAGAGGCATGAGAAAGTAGAACGTCAATGCGACGCCCGCGATGGCCCCTATACTGTTCATCACTAGTTGAGCTAAGTCCTGCATCATCGTTTGTTTAATTGTTTCTCAATGGTCAATATCATATCTAAAATCGCTTTTCCGATTGCTGAGTGGGGTAATTCCCGACGCTCCACATCTATGCGTCCAGCCTCTTTAGCAGTCTCCACCTTAGAGTGCTCATTGCGCCATCTGGTTATAAAGCGCTTTTTCTGAACCTCTTTCGCATTAAGAGCTTGCATCAATTGCTTTGTTGATTCTTTCCCTGATTTTGTTCCGCTCGTCTTTTCTGATGGTTGTTTCATCTGAGTATTGTTCTCGTAAAACTGCTAACACGGTTTCGGCTGGTACTTTGTTAGTGTCTCCCGACAATCCGGCAGCTCGACAGAGTTTGTCATATTCTCCGCTTCGCTTTTGCTGTCCTGGATAATCTTTCACAAACTGATTTATGAGAGAGTCGCTTAGCTTCTCCCATGCAGTTTTGAATGTAACGCCGTTTATAAGGTCGAACCAGTAGGGTCTTTTATCTGCCATAGGTGGGGTTGGTGAATTGATAGGTGGCGTGGGTTGAGTTTGCGCAATGTTTGATTGATCTTTTGGTCGAAGCCATCCGAGCACTGCGTTATAATTGTGAGCAATAGCAATGCATTTTTGTACTCCGTTCCAGTTTTGATCAAAAGATGTAAACGAATTTACATCTGCTGAGATGACTATAGCCACGTGTCCATATGGGCCTATTCCCGTACCCCAGAGAATAATATCGCCTCTTTGAGGTACGCCATCAGGTGTATTCGCAATGCGATCAAAATTATCTCGACCGTTCATATTCCCGAAGTTTAGATACACATCTTTTGCCGCGGGCGCAGCAAGTACTGACAATGGAAGCCCCAAAACCTGTTCAACATACTTGTGCATGAGATCCATACATTGCCCTCCATATGCGCCGTCTGTGTCAACAGACTTATTTGTATAGGTTGGAATGAATGTATCGAATTTCATATGTTATTGGCCCATCATTGGGCTACCAAACTTCATTTTTTCCATCTCTAACTTATTGTCGTTTTTCAACTGTTCTGCCAGAGTTGTCAAGATGAACTCGGTTCCGTTTTTTGGCACAAACTCTTGCTTTCCCATTTGGGGTTGCGGTTGTTGTGGTTGTTGTGGCGCAGGCGATCCTGCCTGTTGGACGGGGGCTCCACCTTGTAATTGTGGGGCTTGTGGGATGCCAAGTCCACGGCGTGCTACGGCCTCTGCCATTGGGTCTGATTGTGGTTGTAGGTTGGGTTGGTCGTTAGGTTGCATATATGTATTGTTAATTGGTAAATAAATCTTACTGTAAAGCCATGTCTGGGGTAGCTCCTAATCCCTGCGATCCTACGTTGTAGTTTATGCTAGGGACATCGGATTGCTGTGTTGCTATCCCATTAAGGAAGTCCGTTAGCTGCTGTATCTCATAATTTATAGCATCTGGATTGTCGCCAATTTGAGCGATATAGTTATCAACATATCGTTTAATCTCATCAGGACTAAGGGCGGCGCCGGATTCTATACGAAGACGCGCTCCCGCAGCGTCAAATATAGCTTTTTTCAATTTTCTATTTCCAAGTCCGAACGGAATTAATCTTAATTGGGAAACTTTATTGACCGCATCAGGGCCGACGGTTCCTGTAACATCGTTATATCCAAGCTCCTTTTTCACAACATCAAGCCCACGCTGACCGTTTTTAGCTAGATTGACATCTTTTACTTGCTGTGACGAAAGCGGTTTTGCTGCCTTTGGAGCATTTGTTTTTTGATACGCCATTTCATCATTGTATACTTTAGATAGATAAGCGGCTGTTTTTATATCGCCATATTGATAAGCGTTCTGGTATTCACGGTACAGATCCTGAGGGGACGCACCCCATTGATTGAGGTATTTAGGCTGTTGTGTTATACTATCATTATGGGTATTATATTGATCGGAATTGGTCTGTATTTGGCCTTGATTTGTGCCTATGGTGTTTTGACTTTCATTGGGCACTTCATTGAGGGATGGCGGAGTTCTACCAAGTGACGGTAGTATGGATGCTGTCTGTCCAGCAATATATGTTAATGCTGGATTTGATGGTAAGGTTGGAAGAACTTTCGACATTGCTGATGCTGCGTTAGCTGTTGTTCTAAGTCCCTCTTTCGCAGTGTCTCTTATAAGCTGTGTGACAGGTTGTGGAACTGACGTACTCATTGCACGAAGTACGGGTGGATTAGACCGTGCGCCCGATAGGCTGCGCGCAGCATCATACAAATGGCTTTCGTCGGTCAAAAGTGATTTGACTTCGGGTGCAGACGTTTTTACCGCATTATCCAAAGAATCCCTAGCTACCGCTATCACTCGTTGTTTAGGGCTTAGGTTGCCTCCATTATCTAGTATCTTCTTAATCGGGCCATAGTCTTCATTAACAAGTTTTTTAAGATTCCTTAGTTGGCCTAGCGGAATGTTGGTGAATTTTCCTGTGCCGCCGCTTGCCTTAACTAAATCACCTAGATACTTATTTGTTTCCGATACTGCCTGCTTCTCGGTTATTTCCCCGGATCGAAGGGAGCTTTTAAGCGATGTTATAAACGACTCTTTAATGCTCGCTTTAGGGACAGAAATATTCGGATTTTTTGCTATAAAATCCTGCACTTGTCCTTCCAGCTTGTTCATAGCGGGCTGTAGATTCTCATATTGATTTTGTGGCGATCCCTTAAATCCCAGCCTGTCGAGTGTTTCGTTTATCGCTTTTTCCTTAGAGGCTCCGTATATCGAGGGTTTTACCCTGATTTGTCTTGTGCCCTGTTCAAGAGCATTTGCCCCCGATTCAGCAGCCACAGCAGTTTTAGCCGCTCCGCCTTTGAGACTAGACAGCACTTTTCCACCTAGTTGTAAAGCCCCAGCGGTTGTGCCCCCAATTATGGCGTTTCCTAAAACTTCTTCAGGCGTGTCACCATTGGATACTGAGCGGCTTGCGGCTACCGCGGCTCCAGGCACGATTGCCTTACTTCCTATAAACCCAGCTTTTCCAAATGGAATAGCATATGACCCTATCCCAGCCGACTGCTTTACAGCCTCCTCAAGTGGGTGATTTCTAATCTGGTTTATTTCCTGCGGAGATAATTTTATAGAGTCTGGAAGAATTGGGCTATTGAACGCCTTTTTATTGCCAGCTAAATATTGTCCCGTTTGTATAGCTTCTTCTCCCGCTGATGCTATCGTCTTTGCGCCCTTAACTGCGGGATTTACAAACTCCTTCGCTAAGTCGAGGGCAAACTTGGGCGCATTCATGGCTATTGATCCGACGACCGAGGCTGCACTTTTCGCACCAGTTATCGCACCTCTGCCAACCGATCCAGCTACTGATGACTGTTGTTGCGGTTGTATTTGAGGAGCTTGTGGCGCAACGAGTTGTTGTGGTGCGACAGGCGCTGAGGGTGATGGGGTGGCCGCTGTTTGAGCTTCTGATGTTTTTCTTGCTATTTCCTGTTGAATTTCAGCATCGGAATATCCAGCCTGTTTGGCTCTTGTAGTGAATGTGGTTATTTGATCAGGTGTCAGTTGCATTTATTGGCCCCAAAGACTGCTAATACTACTGCTAGTTCCAAAGTTCGGGACGTATTTTGAGCCTGTGCTGGCTGGCTTATACGGAGCCGTCCCAACGAAGCTATTAGTCTGTGGGTCAAATATGGATGTTCCGGCTCCTACCGCCATATAGTTTTGTTTAGGATTCAAAGATGCTTGCTGTGCATTAAGTCTTAGTTGATTCTCAAAGTTCTTTTCTGCAACCGCTAATTGCTGTGCTCTATTCTTCTCACCCTCACTGAGGGTAATTCCTGCCTGTTGATTAGCAAGAAGTCGCGAGAGTTCGCTTTGATTTTCAAACGTCCACCCACTCTGACGCATAGATGACAAAATGGCTTCATTGTCATATTGCTTAAGCCACGGCGATAGCTCTTTTTCTTGCTGCACTTGTTCAGCAGATACCATTTTTGCCGCATTGCTTTGCGCGACTCCTAAGTTTGCCTGTTGTCGCGATAGGTTTTGACCCAACAACCCTTGCTGTTCAAGTAGGGGGGCTTGTTCTGCTTGAATAGCACGATTTGTCTGTCCCTGCGTCATAATAGACTCACGGCTGCGTTGAGCCATGTCTTTTGGCAGGTTGCGGATCTGATTACCAAGCGCGTCGTATTGTTCAGTGCCTTGCTGAATGCTTTGCTGTAGTTGAGGTACCCCATACTTCTGATCGTATCCCGTGATGAGATCGGGTACCTTTGTCTGTGATCCGATAGCATCTGAATACCCTTTGTTAATCCCTGCGAATATATCCGCTTGCTGATTGACTGGGGATGCTGTCGGTTTGAAGTTGACCTGAAAGTTGTTGTCCATATTTATTACACAAAAAATCCGCACTCGTAGGTGCGGAATACAAATATCCTCTAATTAGCTATATTATAGCATTTATTGTCAAGTAATCAATTATCATCACAAATAGGCGCAAACTGCCTTTATGATCGTGTTCCCATAACTTGAGCCTTTCCATCCATATGCTGTTTCTGATCCGAATAGTGGAGCTAGGTTTAGGTAGTAAGTCGTCTTAGCAGTCAATAGAAGGTGTTTTGACCTGTGAATGAAGCCGTATGCTGATGTGGTCTGTCCTCCCATAGACGCGATCATTTCAACATCTGAGGCGGTGTTGTTCGCTGTAGAAAGAGCTGCGATACATCCACATTGTCCCGCTTTCGTAGCAAAGGCTGTTCCCTGGTATGAAACCGTCCATACTCCTATCGGAATGACAAGGCTTAAAGAACCAACATTATTCCAACCAGCAGAACTGCCTGAATTATCTGTTGTATCGCTTGTTATCTGTGTCCACTTTATAGGACTTTTAGGAAATCCGAGAGGGCTTTTTGCATGTGAGTAATAATTGAGAGTAATATCTGCGTTCTCAAGCGTGTAGTCTGTGCCTCCGTACAATGTCAGCGTTGTGTCAGAAACTGCTGTAATTATGAAGTATTTGACAGTGGAGTTGGTCATTTTTACCCTATCGCCAACATTATACTTTGATGCGGCGCCTGATGGGACAGTGATTACTCCTGTTGGTGCATCTACTGAGTAGTACACCCATGTTTCATTTGCCAATATCCACCCGTTCACTATATTTTGATATGATGAGCTATTTTCAGTGATTACAGACGTATCAAGTTCGCGCTCACTTATGCTGTGAGGAGCAATGAGCTGTGGGTTGACACGCTCTTGTTCTTTCACAACAGGAACGTTCTCACTTTGATTGTTTAATAGATTTATCTCTGTCATCATTTTACATAGCGCATATTCTGCGTTGTAGGCTGCTCCATATCGAATGCGTAGTTGATCGTGGTCAACTGTGAGCCGTTTGTAACATAATCTACCGCAAACTGCACCTCTTTCACGCGCTGATTTATTGATCCGGCAACCTCAGATGCACCTGCTGTGCTTTGTGTTTGTAGCGTATACCATGAAGTCGATCTATCAGGCTTATACTTTATAGAAACGCTTTGCCCTGAAACAAGAGGAAGAAAATCGACACGGAATGTAAGAGGATACTTCACGTCAGCCACACTTAGCATATCTATATTTGAAAGCTCAACCGTTGCTGTCGCTGCCGGATTGGCACTTCTTGAAACAATATCAATGCCGTATGCGCCACCGTTTTGATACCCGATATACAACTTCTTTCCGCGTCCCATTGTCGAGGCCACTTTCACAAGCGATGACATCTGATCGCCGATTGATAGCGGATAGTCAAACCCTAAGCTAACAGGATCGTCTGAGTCATTTCTGCCCCATGTGTATACGCCCTGATGTACTGTTGTGCTGTCGGTTGTAAATGGCCCTCCTACTTGCACGATACCATCCCACATGCAAATTGATCCAGGGGCCATCTCTATTTTATCTCCTCTACTAGCCTCTGGGATTATGAAAGCGGGAGTGGCCTCCTCACCTCCTGCATATTCAAAAAACTTGCCCCTGTATCCCGCTGAGATTAACAGCTTGCCCTGACGGCCAAATATCGCATTTATTGCACCCTGTGGCACGTCTAGTGGCTCAACATAAGTGTCTGATGTGCCATCCCAGAAAAATATCTTAGAAGAGTCAATATCAGCCACATCCGAGCCTTGCCATGTTCCTATTGCTACATAGTCGCGCCAGAAGCCGAAGCATCGAACACGATACCCTGATGGCAGCGTTAATCTGTGCGGATTGTACACATTACCCGCTTCTAATTTTGCAACATATCTTTCATTTCCTATGACGATGAAATTGGTGAATTGCTTAATAGGGTGATATGTGTCTGACACCAATATCTGATAGTATGTTTTTAGATATGCGCCCTCCATGTCAGACGCAACGCTTGACACAACCGTTCCATCTGCTACCGTGCTGTACACATGAACATGGTATTGTGAGTTGAGTACGGGTCGCGATGAGCTTGCGAATCTGAACTCATAGACTCCATTGATAAGATCGGTATTCGCAACCGTCATAGATGTAAGCTCGCGATTCAATGCGTCATGCACGACAACTGTCCAGTTTCCTGTACCCTTCGCTCCTATATTAAGCGCGATAGATTTCAAAGGTTCTTTTGTCGGCGTAAATGTTTGTCGATGCGTTGCTCCCTCATTCAGTGCTGTGGTCAATGTGTATGTTTGCCCTGATCCTGATATTGACACGTCCTCATCACCTCTTGTAGTGATACCTGTAAATGGTACGTCTGTTGAGTATGTGGGCGAATTGTTTGCGGTTAAATCATTCAAGCCTGACGTCTGTGAGTCTGTAACACCTGACTCCATCTTGTAGTATGCGACCAAGTTTCCTTCACTTCCTGTTAATACGACAGTGTTGTAGTTGTTTATTTCAGTCGCTGTGCGCAAATCATTCCACACGCGCGCATCATCCATCAAACCATCGTAAAATGCTGTATTGGCTGAGCCTGACGATACAAACGTCGCAAGTCCGAATATGCTTGCATTGTCGTGTATTGAAGTCAGCGCACCTACTTTGGTTCCGATAAGCACGCCGTTTTGATAGATATATGCTGTTGAAGCTGACGCATCCCATGCGACTGAAAACCTATTCCACTGTCCCGTCGGGTCATCAATGTTCTGTGTGTATGTTTCTGTGTTATTCCCCGTAGATGAGACGTAGAATCGTAGAGCGTATCCGTTAGTGGCACCAAGCGCTTTATCTTGTGTCGCGTTGATGGTTGGGTTTGTTGTCCCCGTATATGATGTGTAGTATGATATTGCAATGCGCCCCGTTGAACCTGCGCCTCCGTTAATGGAGAAGGCGCCGCCTGATCCGCCCGTCCCTCCAGTAGTTGCGCGCGTTAATGATCCGAGTGTCGATGTTTGACACAGAAAGTGTATTGATCCACCACCGCCTGCTCCGCCGCCACCAGCCGCATGACCACTTGAGGCAGATCCCGCAGATCCATGCGCCGTGATCTCGCCTGTAAAACTATCGGTAACTCCCGCTATGTAAATGTAGCCGCCACCAGCTCCTCCAGCTCCCCCAGCAGAACTGGATTCATATGAGCTAGAACCTGATCCTCCGCCGCCACCAAAAGTAGCGGTAGATAAATCTACTGATCCCGATGCAGCTCCCCCAGCTCCAACAGTTCCTGGATTCCCGCCCTTAGTTCCAGACGAACCGATAGCAGCATTTCCACCGCCACCACCGCCTTCACCTCCGCCTCCACTTGGAGCGACACCTCCGCCACCACCACCATTACCGTTTGCGGATGTGGATTGTGTGCCACCTGCGCCAGTCGTACCTTCTCCTTGTTTTCCAATCTTGTACGATCCTGTACCTGCGCTATCTCCACCGCGGAATCCTTTACCCGACGCATCAATCACACCCGCGCCAGATAGTGTGCCTGAATAGAGGAACCCTAAGATACCACCGACAGTTCCATTCCATGCTTTAGCTGAGTATGTAACACCTGAATTGACTGTTACATTTGTGTATTGTTTAAGTACACGAACTTGCGCACCTGTCGTGTATGTTGCGTTAAGTGGGTCGGCAAGCGTAATGGTTCCGGCGGTATATCCCGCTATGGTGTTTCTCATTGTGGTGCCTGCTCCCGTTCCCTGTGTCTGATGAATGAGCACGGCTTGACCTTCGGCAAATGACGCATTCGTTGCAGAAAGCGAGGTGCTGCCTGATGTTCCTGTACATGCTGAATCAATAGGAGCTTCTGTTGTGTCAGAGGATATTGTAAGCGATCCATCTGAGCCATCTCCGAAGGCGTTTGATGTCGTAACGAACGCCAACTTGTATGATTGCTTTGTTCCCGACTCATCCCATTTTGACATGAGCGCCATTGTATTTGAGCCTGTCGGCATAGATGTAGGCTTCACATACGTTTCAAGGGTAATGTCTCCTGTAATTGAGAGCGATGCTGTATCAGCTCGTGTTGCGCTCATGCTAGATGTAGCAACAAAAAGTATCGAACGCGTATTTGTTGGCTTACCGCCCTCATTCTCTAAAAAGTTAGGGTAATAGGTTCCTGACGCTGCATTAGCTGTTGATTTGCGCGATATGCTTGTGTTGCTTGCCGTGTAGAGGTATTTATCTTCTGCCAAATACCCAAGACCATTTCCGACAGATGAAGGTATCGTGTACTCGTTCGTTACTGTATCTGACGTGTTTATCTGATACACGTTTCCTGTGTTTCCGTAAGCGTATAGATAATCACCAGCTACGTCAAACCACATAGGAAGATCCGTCACAACTGAGCCTGATATATTTGATGTGAGTGGTGCAATTGTGACTTCTGATGAATCTGATCTAAAATCAATAGACCTACCGAACCGGAATGTGTTTGGGCCTCCATTTTTCTTTGACTTTGCTATGCCGCCCTTTAGCGATTGAAGATTTCCGATACGTCGTGACATTCTTTATGTAGAATCTGATAATGTGGTTCCCCAGATGGTATTCGTCATATAGTTCTGGTCGTTTCCTCTAGTGTATGTCTCAATTAGATTTGATGATCCGCGTCCGTTTGTTCGTAAATCATTAAGTGTGGAGATAACTCCACCTATTATTCTTCCTGATCGTTTTGTATTGTTGTAGTCGCCTGTATAAAAATAGTTATCCAGCTCTTGACCACGCGAAGAGTTTTGTCTACGAATGTACCAGTATCTTGATCCCACTCTATATGGGATGTACTGATGCAACTCTTGAGGAATCTCAGGAGATTGACCTATCATATATGTGTGACCCTGCACTGAATCCTCAGTAAACGTGCGGGAAAGCTCAATTGATCCAGACGAAGTAAAACTTTCTACCCTATACCATTCTCCGCTTGGGATAAGCGATGTGCTGTCTGTTAGAACGAACCAACTACCTACCATAGCAGATGTGAATGTTGCGCTGGATGATGTGACTGTCTTACTTCCGTTAGTTGTGCTCACAACGCCAACTGTGTAGTCATTTTGCGTCATTCTAACTGGCTGATATGACCCGACAATTGTCATAGTGAATACATTATCTGGTGTCGGATATATGCCAAAGTCATCACGCCTTGGGAATACATGAGTCGGGAATCCTGATGTAATTGCTATCTCCTGTAGCCTGTCCCATTCTTGCTGTGATTGTACGATCTTAAGAGGTGGCACAATCGTACCAATATCAATTGTAAGTGTTCTGAACTTCATCAATCCAGGCGGGTATGAGTAGTATATTTTGTTTGCCTCAGTCGAGATCGTCTTTGGAGGTGGCTCAAGCCTATATTCTTTCATAAGCGTGAAAATATCTGACACAACGTTATTAATCTCACGCTTAATAAAAGTAAGACTATCCGTCATACCTGTATATGACGTACTTTGATCGTCAATGCAAATGTCTATTGATTGTTGTTGTAGCTCTCCGTAAGTCATTCTCATAAGCCCATAAAAAAACCGACCACATGCGGGTCGGAATATATAAATCCTGAAACTAGTTATATTATAGCACTATTTCAATGTTTTCTTTGCAGCGCGTGCCGCTCTTGCTTTTGCCATTGCGGCTATACGTTTTTCTTTAATTGCTTGCTTGCGCTCCTTTTCTGTGATGGTTAAGGTATCAAGCCCAGTCTGCACCACATCTATTGGTTTTTCATAGTCTTGTAGCGCACTTTCATTATTAGTGATCAACGGGCCATCTGATCCATTCCCTCCAAGCGCCTCATATCTCTTAGTAACGTATTCTCTTGATATTGCATGCTGAGCTTCTTCATCCTCCATTTCCCCTAGCTTACTCAATATAAGTGTCATCAACGCTTGCTTTGCTACCTCATCCATTTTACCCATTCCACTCATTCTTTTCATGTATGAAGGTATCTCGTCATTGGATAGAATCCTGAATCTGAATATATTTTCAATCTCTTGATATAGTTTTGGCATATTATTGGATGCTTTCAATAAAATCTTGTTTGTTCTTATCTAACTGTGATGTGCTAGTCTCTAAATCGGTCTGTACGCCGATTTCAGAGTCTACCAGTCTTAAGCGATCAAGCGCTTCTTCTGCTGATGATCCATACTCTTTGCGCGGCGTCATAGGCTCCGGCTCTTCAAACACATCGCTTTGGTATCTTTTAACGACGCCGATCCATAGTTCTTTAATTACCTCATCCCATAACTTAGGATCGTTACTTTTGAGAGCATATCGCTCTTCCATTTGACCACGCTCTTCAAGCCGATATGCCATCTTCTTTTTGTCCCAGTCTTTTTTTATTTTATCATTTATCATCTCCATACCCATTTTGTCCACATACCTTTGAGCAATATATCTCACCACGTCATTATTTCCTTTTCCGTACCCTATATCTTTGTTTTTATTAGGAATGACATATGTTTCATTTGAAAATCGGCGATCATTATAGACGGCAAAATCATTATCTGTCGGATTGTGAACCCTAATGACGTCCATAGTCCTGTCGTAAAGTTCTTTATGCGCCGCGATTGATTTGGCATTGCGTGCGGATGGTGGTATAACGTCAATTGTAAAGCTCATATTATTTGTATGACACAGACACTTTTAATAAGGGTTTGTCAGTAAGTATAAATCCAGTCCCTATGAATGGGTTATCTCCCACAACAGCCTCAACAGTGAGTTTAAGACTGTTTTCTTCTAGAAAGTCGTGAAGTAGTGTGTTGGGGTCTTTTTCTTGTTCGACCAGTCTATCTTGGTCGTATGATGTGATATTCACATCTGTAGCTGGTTCAGTCGTATTCTTTACCATATATATTGCCTATTATATCACAAATCGCCATGCAAGCGTTTGATACGTTCTTCCGCCTTTTCTATTCGAGCCTCGCGCATCTCAAGCGACTTCTGTTTTTCGTATAATAACTCTTGCTCATGCTTAATAAAGTCCTCTTTTATTCGCAGCGCATCTTGTGCGCTCTCTGACTCTTTCACGGCACGCTCACGCTTTGATATATCTTGCTCACGTTTAGCTAGTTGTGCTAATTTTTCCTCACGCTCGTCTAATTCTTTCTCGCGCTCATTCATCCTCTCTACAAGCAGATTTGCCTTTATCATTTCATCATGAGCTGCTTCTTTTAGTTTTTCAGCTTCTTTTGTCTTAAACATCGCATTGTCACGATCTTCACGCATAGAGTCAACCTGACGCAG
>OFQY01000558.1_pt1 | contig 14108 bp, 17 predicted proteins | sample 1542991 | NCBI WGS metagenome assembly OFQY01 (sample SAMN07774224, study PRJEB24372) | wastewater metagenome | isolation source: Exp Tend VB 10WW | collected 2016-02 | reverse complement strand
TATCTCGGTGATCGTCCGTACATGCTAACCGTGATGGACGGTAGAAAAAAGCTAGACGGGTCGGCGTTCACGTTAGACCGTCCGGTAAACCCGTTCAACCGTCGTGTCCAATGGTTCAGCGACGGGAAACTACCTAAGTGGGAAGCGGAAGAACGGGAACAAGTGTCCGACACGATAGGCGACCCGACATACCGTAAAGTCTTCCATAACGCTAACTATGACGTTTCAATGATCCGTGCCGGACTTGGAGTAGACGTTACTGGACGAATCGAAGACACGTCTATCATGGCGCGTGTGTGCAACTCGGCGGAACCGTCGTTCAAACTCAAAGACCTGGCTTGGCGTTATTTTGAGTTCCCAAAAGACGATATGCACGAAATTTCTAAGGCGACTACCGTAGCGCGTAACTTAGCTAAAAAGCAAACGCAACGTTGGTCACTCGCACAAGGCAACGGGGCCGTACAACGGGACTATTGGTTGCTAGGACATTGGAAGACGCTTGGAACCGACGCGACGTTCTATCAACGGTTGATTGATTACAACATAGGGGATTGTTTTCGGACTTGGTTACTGTTCCAACTATACGAACGAATGATCGACGAAGACCCGTTACTTAGGGAAACGTACGAACTGGAACTTGAACTACGTCCGTTGATCCTACGAATGGTCGACCGTGGACTACCGATCAGTTACAAACACGTCATGCGCGAACGCGTAATCATTCAAGACAAGTTGGCGGATTGCTACAGACGTCTAGAACGGACAGCCGGGGAAGGGTTCAACCCGAACAGTTCGGCGCAACTTCGTAAGTACATGTACACCCCGACCAAGAAAGGCGGATTAGGGTTATCGACGAACAAGAAGACGAAAGGCGGCGATCCGTCTACAGACTGGAAAGCGTTACGTCCTCACTGGGGAATACCTTTCGTCTGGGACGTGATGCAGTACAAAGCGTACGACAAAGGTACGCAAGTGTTCGATAGGTTCTTGGCGACAATGGTTCCCGACGGCGAAAGGCACCGGGTACACCCTTTCATAAACCAGGTAGGAACCAAACACGGGCGTATTTCTTCCGATCTTCAACAAGTGCCTAACCCAGACGTGAGCATTAAAGGAACAGACGTGACCCCGGCCCGTGTGCCGATCCGTCCGTACAAAGGACGCGTCATCGTTTGCGCCGACTACGAACAAATGGAAGCTAAGGTTTTCGCGGAACTCGCGGGTATCGACGTCATGTTGGACGCTGTCGCCAACGGGCGCGACATGTACACCGACCTAGCCAACGAACTTTGGGGCGGGCGCAACAACCCTAAGTCGGCGGCGATCCTAGCGGGCGCGTTGGAGTTCGACAAAGAGGAACCCAGTAGTAAAGCCGTCGCGGAAGCATGGCGTGAATGCGAATGGGAACCCAGGTTGTCTAAAGAGTTCGGCGTAAGGTCGTCCTATGCGCTAGATTCGGCTACATGGTGGTTCGAACTACACGGGTTCGACATTGTCAAATCAGAAAAGGCGATAGGTAAAAAGACGACGCGCAATCGGTCTAAAATGGTCACCTTAGCCAAGCAATACGGCGGCGGCGTGTCGTCGCTTATGGACTTACTGTTCTGTGACGAAGACGAAGCGTCCGAAACCATAGCCGACTATGACGGCAAGTTCCCAGACGCGCGACGGTTCCAACGTAAGCTAATGAAACAGGTCGAACGTGACGGCTATGTCATTTACACGTTATGGGGCCGTAAAGTGAAAGTCGATCCCGACCAACTGTACGCGTGTGTGAACTACCTTGTAAGCGGATCGTGCGCCGACCTTGTAAAACGTGCAATGTTGAAGAGTGACCGATACCTTCAAATGACTACGTTAGACTTTCACCTAATGATGCAACAACACGACGAACTAATGTTCGACGCGTCGGAACGGCATTGTACGAAACCCGTTCTTCGGCGGATCAAATCGTTTATGGAAGACACCGAAGGAAAGATAACCGTACCTTTGTCGGTCGAAGTGTCGGTATGTCGGGAATCCTGGGCAAAGAAGGAAAAGATAGAACTATGAGTGACACCGAAGAACCTAGATACGAAGCTAGGATTTACGAACAAACGACGTTGGGAACTGTCAAGTATTCACCGGGCGTCGTCGATACGTCCACGTTGCGAATGGTTTCATTCGTGCCGATCAAGATTAGTCGTACTCGGGCGCGTGAATGTGCTAACGGCATGTCCCGAGAATGGAACGCGCGATCCGCTATGGGGTTCAGGCAATGAGCGATCAAGACGCGTACACCGAAGAACGGATACAGGCCCTAGAAAAGCGTATCTTAGTCGCTGAAAACGCGTTGACCGATATACTTAGACTTCCTTGGGCTATTGAACAAAACCGGGACGTAACCATATTAAGTATCGACGAACCCAAAGAACTAAGACTAACCGCCGTCGATAACCCGGAAACAATCAAGTTAGTATGTGCGATTTGGGATAGACGGCTTGGACGGGCGATCAATTCGTTATGACTAGCACGGCGATAGCGGTACTCGGGATGCTCGTTCTAGCCGGACTATGCTTTATCCTCGCAACGGCGGCGATCCGTCTACACGTCGAATGGCGAAAAGCAATGGCGGAAGTCGTCAGGCTACAACGCGCATTGTTCGACCGTGAACAACGGATCGACTACCAACTACTTTCAAGTCTGGAACGCACGTCGTCCCCAGTCGTCGCGCACGATTGGTACGCACCTACCGATGATGACACTATGGGATTCGACCAAAGCGAAATGTAATGGACTACAAGCAACTACCTAAGTTGATAAAACGATTCGCCTTCCTGGGATGGGACGCCACTTCCACCAGCGGGGACGAGTACATAGGCGGTTCGATCTTCCATGGCAAGGAAAACAAGTTCTACGTGAACTCGCGTACCGGGCAATGGCAGGACAAGTATTCGGGGCACTCGGGGAACTTTTACACATATCTACGTGCGTGGCACAAATGGTGTAAGGAAGAGTTCCCACTTAGCGAAAAGGAACTAAAGGACTTCGCCAAAGAAAGAGGATTCAGCGTTGCGGCGGTGAAACGGCTTGGCGTGTTCCGTGGACTGTTCCTAGACGGGGTCAATTGGGGCGTACCGATCCGAAACGCGGAAGGGAAGGTAAGTTCGGTGTTGAAGTGGAAGGGCCCAGGTAGTCGGTTGATCTGGTGTACGGGTTCCAGTGCGGGACTAATCGGGTTGGAAGACTTTCCACAGGAAGACGAAGGCAAAGTCGACCGTCTGTACTGGGTGGAAGGGCCATGGGATCGGGCGGCGTTGCGTTCGATATTGCAGGAAGCCGTGGACGATTTTACATGGGCGGTACTCGCGGTTCCTGGGGCGGAAACCTTCAAACCCGAATGGGGCGGGTATGCGGTTCGGGCGCGCACCAACATAGTTTGCTTCGACAACGACGCGGCGGGCGAAAACGGGCGGGAACGCGCTATCGAAATGATGGCGAACTATGGGGTCAAGAAAGCCAACATGTCCTATCTACGTTGGCCGGGGACGCTACCCGACGGGTACGACGTGCGCGATCTGAGGAAGGACGGCGGCGGGTTCGACATATTGGAAGGACTGACAAAGCCGTGTGAAAAGAAGAAGTCTACAGGAAAGGACGAACCGACTAAGAAGAAGCGTAGACGCGGACGCGTGTCCTGGGAAGACACCCTGTCCCAATACTCGCATTGGTTGAACATGACCGAATCCCATAGGGACACGTTGCGTATGATCTATGCGGTCGTCCTTTCGAACCGACTTCCTGGTTCGGACTTCGCTTGGCTACATATCGTGTCGGCGGCGGGTAGCGGCAAGACGGAACTTCTTATGTCGGTCAGTGAACTTGGGGACGTCGTTACCAAGTCGTGCGTGACCGAACATTCCCTAATCAGTGGGTATCCGACGACGGCGGGCGATCCTAGTCTGATTCCTAAGTTGATCGGGAACACGTTCATACTCAAGGACTTTACCGAAGTGCTGTCCATGGCGAAACCGCAACGTGACGGGGTATATAAGGTGTTGCGCGGGGCGTACGACGGCAAAGCGGAAAGGGACTTCGGCAACGGACAGGTAAGGGCCTATGTCGGTTCGTTCAGTATGCTTACAGGGGTCACGCAAGCGATAGACGGCGAAAACGGAACGGCACTCGGGGAAAGGTTTCTAAAATGGCGTCTGACGGCGAAACGTGAAGCGACCCAGTCCGTCCTAGACGCGTTGTCCAACGTAGGAAAGGAAGACCAAATGCGAACGGCGTTGACGGACGCGGCGTCTTCGTTCTTCGACTTCGACTTAGAAAGCGATTTTAACGCGGACGCCATACCCCGTGAAGAGTTAGGACGGATAGCGGCACTCGCGGAAGTCGCGGCACGTCTGAGGACGAAGCCGGACAGGGACACGTACAACCGCGACCGGATAGGGTTCGAACCAGAACCGGAAACCCCGACCCGCATAGCCAAACAACTTCTTAGGCTACGACTCGGGTTGGCGATGCTACACGACCCTTTCGAATTCACGGACGACGACTTCCGGTTGATCCGAAAATGCGCGATGGACAGCACTACCGGATTTGTAATGGCTATTTGCAAACAACTTAGGGCGCAATCGTGGCAGACCGTCGCGGAACTCATGCAAGCCACCGGGGTTCCTCAAACGACGTGCCGGGAAGTGTTAGACGATCTGGAAATGCAACGAATCGGCGTCGTCCAAAGCAAACGCAAGGCGCAAGCGTCGGGGCCTGGACGACCTAACAAGGTTTTTGCACTTACCGAGGACGTAAGAAGACTAATGAAACAGGCGGGACTATGAAGATTGACTTTGATTACACCGGAAATTCACTTACAGCCGTTGACCACGGTAGTTTATTGGTCAAACTAAGTGACCCAAACGAACCAACTTGGACAGGTAGAACCGAACGGTACACCTGGCACGACGACGGTTTAGACGGACTTTCCCCAGAAGATCAACAACAACGCGTAGCATGGTTGGCGCGTAGGTTGTGGGACGAACTTCAAAACAGGGATAAGAACCTACTTTTTTGGGCACAACAAAAACACGTCGAAGACAAAGGATTTTCGAAAGAATACCAAGGATCATGGATTGTTGATCCGAAGGAACCAACTAACATGGAAGAAACACAAACACAAAACACACAACAAGCGCGACCAATCGACGTCCTAGAAATCATGCGGGAAAACGAATCGCACATTAAAGCGCAATCCCGCGATTCAAGATCGTTCGAACCAGGCGACGAGGTTTTCGTATTCCCGTCGGCTGGGTGTCCCGTTCCGTATACCCATAAAGTGCGAATTAGAACTAAAACCTTACGTGAAAACGAAGCGGTAAGTTATATCGTGCTAGACACCATTTCTGGTAAGACCTGGGGCGTTTCACAACATGACGTCACCATGTCGGAAGAGGCTTATTACCGGGACTGGGCGAAGGTCACGAAAGATGGTTACAACTCGGCAATGAATCAGTTCCGTTCGCACGTCTACATGGGCGCGTTACAGAACCTGAACCACTTGTTCTTGGAAGCGTTGGCGGCAAAAGACGCGTACTATGCGGATCAAAACAACTTGGGCGCGTTTACTGACGCGTTTGAACGACTAAGACAGGGGTTCGAAACGGTGTTTCCTGTGAACGGCGACTGTTTGACGGAGGTTGGACAGTGAAGTTCGGACGACCCGACTACCAATCGGCTATCGTCGACCTTCGTTCATGGTGGAACCGTTTCACCCAACGTGGTAAGTTCGACGCGTACAAAAACCAGGTATACGGCCCGGACGGTCAGTTTTGCGTCACGTTTAATATAGCGGACGCGACACCGTTGGCGACGTTACTTAACGTGTTGTCCTCCGCCACGGCGGGCGACCCTATAGGCGAGACGGAACCCGTCTTCCTGTTACGGGCTAAAGACCGTTTCATGTGTTCTACACTTTCGTACTACGCGGCTTGTCTGAACGGAGCCGACGCGCAAGAAATGAAACAAAGCATACTGGAACACATACGCGACGTGGAAACGTGGCAGGAAAAACACGGTATGAAGACCCCGGACTTGTTCGAAAGCGGCGATCCGACGGGGCCCGATTCGTCTAAGTCCATCCCTGCGCTGTCATGGGCCGTGTTCAAGAACACGTTATGGTTACGGAAAGTCGGTTCACACACCCCGATTAGCTATTATCAGCACCGTACTGTTTCCGACGCTTCGGGCGAACTGTACTGGAAAAACGACGGTGTGTTCTTCGGTAGGTTACCACTGTCAGAAGAGGAACGATTCCAATTAGACTGGGCGGACGCGTCGTCGAACCCGGTACCAAGCGCACGTATCGTACGCGTCGTCGACGTGAACAGGGAAGGCGCTTGTTTTTCCCCAGAAGTAGGTAATGACGTATGAAACCCGCGTTTGTCGGGGCGTTAAGTGCGGCGTCGGCTATGAGCGCGGAAACGCACCGTTCGGGCCGATCCGGTAAAGCCGTTCCAGGGCATAACAAGAACGGGTCGAAAGCGCGGTACAAAGCGGATCGGGCGCGTCGTCGTCGGAAGCGTCGTCAACACGCGGGTTGTCGTGTGTCGCACGGGTTCGGAACCATGTTCAAGCCTGTTTGGACGGGGCCGAAGACGGGCGTAAAGATGCTTCGACCAAAGTTCCTGGGGCGACCTGCGACCCTTACCCCGGACGAAACCGAGTTTGCACGGCGAATCCCTAAGAAGGGAAGGAAGAAGGACTAAGGCGGTTGAAAGGTATTTAATCGCGGGATCGCATGGGTATATATACTACCGTCCTATTTGTACCTGTCTTGAAAGGTAAATGTAAAATTAAGTTAGTTGAAATGAGGAAAAGGTGCGATTTGTCACGGTATAGGATATATATGTTTACGATTCTGCGATTAAATTACAGGGGCGTTCATGGAAGATAACGAAGAGTCTAAAATCATCGGCGTAGAAAGCCGTAACGGTGAGTTTTTGATACGGAAAGACTACACCGGACGCGAGTCCATAGGGTGTTGCGCGTGTACGATCACTGACACCGACATAACCGAATTCAGGGAAACGGTAGGACGTCCTGGCCCGTGGTACGACGCGGACTTCTTCGCGTACGTGGCGCGGTTCGGTTGGTTCGCGTTGACCGGACTTAGTTGGGCGCACCTGGTCAACGGCGCGAAACTCGGCGGGTTGGAAACCTTGAGGTTCAGTAGGTCGGCGGAACTCAGGGACAACTACGCTTATGTCGTCGTGGAATGCCGGAAGACCGGGAAACCTACTTCCGTCGTTTGGGACGGTTACGAAGTCTTAGACCCCGATCCAGAAGCGGAACAACGGGGCGTCGAACTAAGACAGTACAACGTATTGGAACTGTACTTCCTTGACAGGTGGACGGGCCCAAGAGTAGGGGAATCAGCGAGGAAATAACAAAGATGGAAGAACCGATTATCAACACAATTCACGAAATCAAACCCGGCGATTTGCTAATCCTAGGGAAACGACGTTGGGCGTACAAGGGCCGATCTTCTGAGGACGAAAGGTACGCACACGAACAAAACGAATTCCTGTTCGTTGCGGACTCACCTTCACCCGGCGCGTTAGGGGATCACCGAGTCTTTTCACAAAGCGAATTGGAAGCACTCACAACGGCGGGATTCCTACATAGGATAGGACTAATGCAAGTCAAATTCAAATTGATTCGTGGCATTCGTCAACCTGTACCCGTTGTCAAGGACGACGAAGAGGAAGACGACGACTAATGCCTAAAGCGGTCATAGTCACGGGTGGAAGGTTCTACAAAGACACTAAGACGGTTTATCAATCGTTACAGAAACATTTACCGTTCGACCTACTCATATCAGGACACGCCAAAGGCGCGGACAAGGAAGCCGAAGACTACGCGGATTGTATGAAAATCCCTAAGCTAGAACTACCCGCGTTGTGGAACGAGCATGGCAAAGGGGCGGGCCCTATCCGTAATACGTCTATGGCACAAATAGGAAAGGCGTTGAAACGATCCGGTTGGGAAGTCGTGTTAGTCGCGTTTCCAGGCGGCGACGGCACACAAGACATGATCGAACAAGCAATGGAACACGGGATCAAGAGATACAAATATGGACAAAGCTAGAATAACACCGGACGGGACGATTGTGAACCAACCCCAACCCGATTTGTCAGAACCGCGCGAATGGGTAAGTCCGAACGGGACTAAGTTCGTCCTTCCGCCTGGGCAAGAACCGCCGACGTGGGACGTTGACCAATCCGGCGCGTTCCTACTTTCCCCAGAAGGAACCGGGCACTTTCTAGCGGCGGTAGGGTTCCGTAAAGCGAACATGACCGACAAAGCCGAATACCAACAATGGGTAGATTCGTTGGACGAAGTAAGGACGGCGTTACTCAGTGTCTACGAACTCGGCTACATTCGTGGTTGTGCGGATCAGCGACAAGCGTTGTTGGGCGCGACACGTCCGACCGTCGAAGTCAAAGGCGGCAAAGTGAAGGTTAGATGAAAGATAAACGCGATCCGCTAGACTATTTGGCATTGTTGATTATTCTTTTAATCGTCGGTTTCTGGATAACTAATGGACGATGAACTAGACCCGCCGTTTGGCTTAGTGTCGTTCGACGAACAGGGGATCAGGAAGGTTTGTAGCGTCGTGGACGCGCAACGGATCGTGTTAGACCCCGAAGCGTTCGAAGCATGGCGCATGACTTTAGACCCGTTGGTGCAAGGGATCGTCCTAGCCTACACAATCGGTTTTGGCACCGGGATTGACGCTATGTCCGTGCATCGGCTAGGTTCGACGCTGAACTAGACTTGACTTAGAACCGTCTGTTTAGCTATAGTCGGTAGTTCGGATAGGTCAATATGGCGGAAAGGCGCAAATGCGTTGCGTTGATATTCAGTAGGGAAACAAACCGGACTAAGCAATGTGGAAAGCCGTCCGGTAAGTTCGACTTGTGCGACAAGCACCGATCCAAAGACAAGTCTAAGCCGATCACAAACGGTAAATGGTCGGCATGGTTACCGCCTAGGTTGATCGAAACCTACGAGACACTGTTACAGGAACGCGACCCGTTCAACCTACTTCCACAATTCACGTTCCTACACACCCTGGCATTGACTAAGCTAAGGGAAATGGGCGACACGGCCCCGATCAAGTCTTGGTGGAAGGTTAGGAACAAACTTAGGTTTATCATCAACGCGGAACTTCGAAAAGGGCCAATGGACGAAGAGTTACACGACGGGTTGACCGATTGTGTAGCTATGTTGGAAGTTATCGGGGATCAAATAAGGGCGGAAGCCGAAGTCCGACAACTTATCCGCGAAATGTCGGAAATCGTCAAAGTCGAAGTGGTACGGGCCGAACGCACAAAGGCATATCTCACTCCAGAACAAGCAATGGCGTTTGTTGCGGCACTTACGACGATCATTCTTGAATGCATCGAACAGGTAGACGTACATGACGCGAACTGGAAAGAACGTTTTAGGGAAAGAGTCGCACGAGAGTTTATTAGAATCTGTACAACTAGCGGTGTACAGGCGGCTAATGCCGTGGAAGATCGACCCGAACACCCTATACCGATCCCAAGCGCGTCCTAAGCAACTTCCGCCCGACACACCGGGTTACCTGGAACGGTTGTACGACGCGGGCGAACTGAAAGACGTCAAGGTCTTCGGACAGCGGGGAAACGACTTAGATTGTCTACCCGAGGAACTGGATTTCTATATCTGGTTCATAATGGCCGGACGCGGGTTCGGTAAGTCGTTCACCGGGGCGGGGTTCGTAAACGAACAGGCCCGGAAAGGACGGACACCGTTCGGGATGATGCTAGGTCGAACGTCCGACGACGTCCGGGCGTACATGATCGAAAACGATTCCGGGGTACTCGCGATGGCCGACGCGGACTTCTACCCCAGACACAGTAAGTCGGACATGTGCCTGTACTACCCGAACGGCGTCATAGTCAACTATCGGTATGCCGAGGAACCCAACGGCGTCCGTGGCCCGAACAACGGGTTTGCCTGGGCGGACGAACCAGCGTCGTTCAAAGACGCGGCACTTGGGCTAACGCGTGATACCGCCATGTCCAACTTGCTTCTTACGCTCAGAAAGGGGAAACCGCAACTTTGCGTGACCGGGACACCGAAACCACATAAGTTGATTCGGGAACTCGCGTCGGGACAGCGGTTCAAAAAGACCGTCCTAGTGAACGGGTCGTCATACGAGAATAAAGCTAACCTGGCCCCGGAATGGTTCAGCGAGATTATCGAAGGGTACGAAGGGACGTCCCTCGCGGCACAAGAAGTGTACGGGTCGATCATCGAAGAAAACCCGGACGCGCTATGGTCGCGGGCAAACATAGACCCGTTTAGGGTATTGTTGGCACGGTTACCCGACTTAGACCAATTGGTCGTCGCCATCGACCCTTCGGCAAGTTCGAAGATGGGATCGGCGGAACCCGGTATCGTAGTCGCGGGATCAAAGGTCAGACCCGATGGAGTCAAAGAATACTACGTCCTTGAAGACAGGACACCAGGCCCCGTTCGCCCGAAAGTCTGGGCGGGAATCGCTGTTCGCGCTTATCACGATTACAACGCTGATTGCATCGTGGCTGAGTCTAACAATGGCGGCGAAATGGTTTCGCATACCATTAGTTCCGTTGACGATTCAAAGCAAATCCCCGTACGACTCGTATGGGCGTCCCGAGGAAAGGCGATCCGCGCCGAACCTGTTTCAGCACTCTATGAAAAAGGACTAGTCCATCACGTAGGACGGTTCGAAGACTTAGAAGACGAACTATGCACATGGCAACCGGGGATGGAGTCCCCGAACCGACTAGACGCGTTGGTCTGGGCCGTTTCCTACCTAATGGGCGCGTCTAAGATCGAATCGTCTAAGTCGTCCCATGACGACTTTTGGAACGGTTCAAGTACAATGGACGATGACTTCGATCCTTTGGAAGACGGGATTAACAATGGGTTCTAACTTTCTATCGAACATGTTCGGCGGCATATTCGGATTCAACGACCCAGATTCGGTCAGGATAGCCAACTACGCGAAACATGCGAGGTTGTACGACGGCTATACGGGGAAGGTAAATCTAAGTCAAACAGGTATGTGGAAGAGGTTGGACTACAACCTGTCTGTACCTATCGTGAACGCGGCTACCGACTTTCTAGCAAAGGAAGGTATCGGGGTCAGCGTCACCGATGACGACACCCTGACAGCGTTGTGCGAAGAGTATTGGAAACAGTCGGGCGGAAACGACTTGTTCGGATTGAAGGTTCGGTCAGCGATCATTAAAGGGGACGCGGTCATCATGCCTGGTGTGCGCGAGTCGGACGGACAGACCTACATGAAGTGGATAAACCCCGTGTTTTGTCGTCCTACGTTCGACCCGCACGACATGGACTTAATAACGTCGTTGGTTATCGCCTACGAAATCCCGGCGCAAGGATCACGCGGAAGAGTCTTGTACCGTGAAGTCTGGGCGGACGGATCGGTCAGGTACTACGAAGGGGACGTTCTGACAAAGGAAGCCACGTACGATCAGGAAATCTACGGCGGGTACGTACCGTGCGTGTGGGTCAGGAACGAACAGGTCGACGACGAGTTTTACGGGCGGTCGGAACTGTACAACGTCGCTAGGATGATCGAAAAATACGATCACCTTAAACAGAAGGAAGACCGTCAGACGGACTATCACCTTGCACCGAACATTGCGGTAACGGGCGTCGGCAAAGACGCGTTAAGCATGACGAAGGGCGAACGCACAATGTACTTCCTCCCAGAAAACGGGGACATGAAGTTCATTGAATGGCAGGGGACGACGATCAACACCCGTGCAAGCATCGACGAAGTCAGGAACGCGATTTGTGTAATCAGCGAAACCCCGGAAATCGTGTTACAACGGTACGAAGGGATCGGGACGGGCGACGTGTCCGGTGTGGCCCTAAGACTATTGTACGGCCCGCTTATCGCCAAGACGGACAGGAAGAAAGCGGTATGGGGACAAGCGTTGGCGAAAGCCTTTCGAATGTGCCTACTGACCGACGGGATAACGGACGTCGCGGTCGAAGACATTACAATCGAATTTGCCAATCCTCTTCCGACGAACGAAAAGGAAAAGTGGGAAGTAGTCCAGTTGAAACAAGCGGCGGGCGTGTCGAAGCGTACTAGCCTGGAAGAATCAGGTTACACAAAAGAAGAGGTAGACGAGATAGAACAGGAACGCGAGGAAGAGGACAAAGCGTCCGGCGCGTCTATGCTGAAATCGTTCAACAAAGGGGCGGTAGACGGGAATCCGTACCCGGACGGACAGGGCGTCCCACCGAAACCGACCGAGGACGCGCCGACCGAATCAAAGTCAGGGGCGAAATCAGCATAGGTAAATAGTCCTAGTCAAAATCAACTAAGTCGGTTCTGTCCTATAATAAGGACATGGAAAACATTCCAGTCACAACGAAAATAACCCTTTCGGTCACAATCGCCCGTGAAACTCGCGAAGTCGAATTCGCTATCCATCACCAACTAGGATTAAACCGGGCGTGGTCTACGTCGGCGGTCGCGGTGTGTCGTCGAAACGGTGGCAAGTTGTGGCCCTGTGTTCTAAGGGCGTTTCAAGAGGAAGGTAAGTGGAAGGTGTGTATGCACGACGTACGGTTGAACAAAACATACCAAGTGACAGCGTGGCGGGAAGAATCCAACAAACCGCACGAGTCCCGTCACAACGGTAGGTAAGTAGACGGGTACCATGGCAGGGTATGAAAACCGCTTCTACCCTGTTCGTATTAATGGGGTCGGTGTGCGCGGCGAACGCGGACGTCGATCCCCTTTTCATGCCTGGTTCTACGGACACCGAACGATTTCAAAACGCGTTGGACGTCGGTGCGAGGACGCACGAACCCGTCATAGCGCGGGGCACGATCACCGAAGCCGATTGGCGTCCTGTCCCCGGATCGAAATATCTAGAAGGGGTCACGCTGAAAGGAAACGGGGTCTTCTCAGGGTTCAGGATCAGCGGTAACGGTATCCGAATCCATAACGGGAAACGCGTCCTGTTAGACCGTCTATGCGTGTTACGCGAAGGGGCGAAAGGCGGGGTAGGTATCACGTTCGTTTCTACCGAGTCGTCCAGTTCATTAATCGTGCGCGAGGGTTCGTACCAAGGGTTCGGGACGGGACTACTGTTCAGCGCACCTACACAACCGGACGGATCGTCACCGGACATTAGCGTCACGCACGTACAGGACACGACGTTCAACGATTGCGACCGTGGCGTAGCCTACGAAGGGCCCAACAACCTAGACCCGATCCTTACGAACGTCAAAGGGTCGAACTGCAAAGTCCTTATCGACATTACCAAAGGCGGTTCCGGGGCGCATATCAACGCGTGTGGCGGGTCATGGTGCGACTACATCGTCCGAGGGAACGCGGGGTACGAAGCGACTATCCTACTGTCCAGCGTAGAAGACTCGGGAACCGTGTTAGGATGGGGCGGCGACGGCGCGGGCGGGTTCGGTCAACCGTCCGTGGTCGAACTTAGCGCAATGAACGTAAGAACGACCAAGAGGTTAGCCGAACTGAACTGTTCTGGTTATGTTAGGTTGAACGTCCAACGCGTGTTCGGAAACCCGATCATCACGGTAAGGAACCTGTCTGGAAAACCGCTTACGGCGATTGCGTCACCGTCGGTCATGGGGTTAAAGACGGTCGTTTCGGACGGCACGTTCACCATGGTTCAAGACTGAACTATGCCTACTATCCTTGAAATAAGTACCGAGTTCCGGGCGCGTCTGTTCAACCTGGACGACGCGCTAGCGTCCGACATAGTAGAACGGTACAAACGTGTCTATCTGGGGATCGAAGCCCAAGCGCGGGAACTTCTTTCCCAGATAGAACGACTCAAAGGCGAAGGTAAACCGCCGACTAAAGGACAATTGATCCGGTTAGAACGGTTCGGAAAGTTGGAGTCGGACATAGAATCCCAGTTCCGGCGGTTCGGTAAGGACATGACCGGGTTAGTCACGACCGGGCAAGAACGCGCCGTCATTCTCGGGGACACGGCGGCGGCAAGGATGGGTCAGACAGGTATCACAAACAG
>OFQY01000557.1_pt1 | contig 14212 bp, 16 predicted proteins | sample 1542991 | NCBI WGS metagenome assembly OFQY01 (sample SAMN07774224, study PRJEB24372) | wastewater metagenome | isolation source: Exp Tend VB 10WW | collected 2016-02 | reverse complement strand
GCCGCTGCAGGCGCCGCCGCCAGTGCAACCAACACCACAACATAAAGGCAATCATCATGACCATGCGCGTCACAATCATCTCCACCGTTATGGGCGAATCCGGCTCGCTGCTTGCGGCGGGTAGCACCTACACCGTAGGCGATCAATTTGGGCAAGAGCTTGTTAATAGTGGCCGCGCCACCGATACAGATCGGGCACTGGCCGTGCCGCAGACCGAGTTAAAGCCGTACTTCGCCACAGACCCCCTCACCGGAGCAGTCACAGGGCTGGTGGGGCCGGGGGGGGCGCTATCGGTTTGGGCAGTTCGCTGACGTTTCACGGCGGTGCAATGTCTAGCCAAGGCGTCACCCTGTTCGATTGTGACACCCTTACTGGATGCACAGTGTCAGGCGCAGGAGTGACTATGGAGTTGGTTTCGGCATCTCTGCCGGGAATTGGCAAGTACGGGCAATCAATAAAATTAACTATTCCGGCTGGGGTATCGGGTAGCCTAACATTTCCCGGCTGGACTCCGATGAATATTAAAAACCAGCACGTAGCGATATGTGCTGAGCATCTAAGTGCAGACCTATCGCGGCCCGGTGCCGTTTATTTAGCAACAAACACAGGGCTTTCAAATCACTTCCGGTGCGATCCTTTGTTTGTCCATCCGGGGGTAATGTGGTTTTCGGTGGGAGTTGGCGCAAGTGGGACAGATATAGCAGCAACGATAGGATCGCCAACTTGGCAGACAATTGGTGCGGGTAAATGGCTTTGCAACAATACAGGAGGGTCTGTTCCGTATGTTGTAGTGATCCACAGGATTTGTGCAGCAGGCCGACAGCCGCCAACTGTATCGCTGATTATTGATGATTGTGATGTGTCTGCTTATACAGAGTGGCTTCCAATGCTTAACCATTATGGTGTAAAGGCAGCGTTCTCGGTCATCCAAGACCTCACAAACGTCAACGCAGGTTACTGCACAACGGCGCAACTTGATCGTATTTACGAAGCTGGTCACGATATTGTCCCTCACGGTCTAAACGCCTTGAACACATACGGATCGGCGGCACTTGCATGTGCCGACATAAAAAAGAACGTAGATTTCGTCAAGTCGCTAGGATACTCGCGTGGCTCTGACTATTACGTGTATCCGAATGGTGTTTCAGAGTACGCGATTGGAGATACAACAAGTATTGCATCTTATCTAACTTCAATCGGAGTCAAAGCTGGTTATAAAGGTAATGTGTTTTTTAATGGGCAGTCCTCGTATAACGTAGGTGGCATTGGATCGCTTCGCATTCCTCGGCATGCAATCCAAGCAACTACTGTTGTCGCAAATGTTTTGACAGCGATCGATTTTGCTACTGAAACTGGCCGCTCTACCAATCTAATGGCACACGCTATGGTGGCGTCTGGGGCATCTGGAATTGCGGCAAATCGCGCAGACGTTGAGACACTACTTGATGGAATTGCTACGCGAGAGCAATCGACAAAGCTGCGAATGCTTCCTGCAAGTCAGGTGCATTACCTGTCAGGTTTGTAATGCCAGCGATTTCGTCAAAACCACTGGCTATCGCCTTACTACTCCTGCCAATCTTCGCACAAGCCCAGTGCCAGTGTGAAGTGTGGCACACCGACACGCCAATGGTGGTCGATTGCGATTGCGAGTGGTACAGCGTCAAGCGCAACGGCAAGCTAACCACTCGCCCGGCCTACACATTGGTAGATGGCGCGCTGGTCAAGTCCACGGAGCGCGCACCAGTGGGTGCAACCTGTGACACCCGCAACTGGCCCACCAAACCCAGCAACAAAGACCTCTACGCCAGCTACGACAGCACAGGCACCGTGGCGCTTTGCAGCAAACGATAAGCCCCGTGATGGGGCTTTTTTACGCCTGCGCTTGTGCCAAATTGGGACTGAACTAAACCCCCGGTAAGTCAGACCATCAGGGCCATGAACACGCAATCGTCCAAGCCCGCAACAACCCTAAAGCCCGGCACCCATCTGGTGCGCAGCTTCCTGGTGGAGCGCAGCGCCATTAACGAAGAAACCCGCACCGCAGAACTCGCTTTTGCAAGCGAAACGCCTTACGGGCGCTGGTGGGGTGTTGAGATTTTGGACTGCACCCCCACCGCCATGCGCATGGGCCGCTTGACCAGTGGCGGCCCCTTGCTGTGTGACCACGACACAAGAGACCATATCGGCGTAATCGAATCCGTCCAACTAGGCACAGACCGGGTGGCCCGTGCCGTGGTGCGCTTTGGCAAAAGCGCAAGGGCGGAGGAAGTTTGGCGCGATGTGGTCGACGGTATCCGCCGCAATGTCAGCGTGGGTTACCAAATCCACCAGGCCGTGCTGGTAGAGACCAAAGACGACCAAGACACCTACCGCGTGACTGATTGGGAGCCTTACGAGGTAAGCCTGGTCAGTGTGCCCGCCGATGCATCCGTCGGCGTGGGCCGCAGCGCGGCAGAGTCCCCCGTCATCGCAACCGCCCCCCAAGTTACCCCCCCATTTATCAAGGAGTCCACTGTGACCACTGCAACCCCTGACGTTACTCCCGCTGCACCCGTTGCAGCCCCTGCCATCACCAGCCAAGACGTGCGCAACGCCGAGGCAGCCGCCCGCCGCACCATGCTGGAAATGACCGCCATCGGCGAGCAGTTCGCCCGCTTCAACGGCGTGGCCCTGGCCAAGCAAGCCATTGAAAAAGGCGAGTCCGTTGACCAGCTGCGCGGCCAGATCATGAATGCCGTGACCGCTGCGCAAACAACACAGGCCACAAACCTGGACTTGTCCGCCAAAGAGCAAAAACGCTTTTCTGTGTTCAAGGCCATCCGCGCCATTGCAGACAAAAGCTGGAAGGGCGCCGAGTTTGAGAAAGAGTGCCACGAAGAGATTTTGAAGCGCACAGGCCTGCAAGAAGCCGTGCACGGCGGCTTTTACATGCCCCTGGACATCCAGCGCCGTGACTTGACAGTGGGCGCACCCACAGCAGGCGGCAACTTGGTGGCCACAGACCTGCAAGCCGCCAGCTTTATCGACATCCTGCGCGCCCGCAGCCGCGCCGCCGAGCTGGGCATGACCATGTTGACCGGCTTGGTTGGCAACGTCGCCATCCCCAAGTTGACAGGCGCGGCCACTGCCTACTGGTTGACCAACGAGGCCACCGCCATCACTGAGAGCCAGCAAACCATTGGCCAGCTGGCACTGGCGCCAAAAACCTTGGGCGCATACACTGAGCTGAGCCGCCTGCTCATGCTGCAAAGCACCCCCGCAGCCGAGGCGATGGTCATGAACGACTTTGCCAAAGTCTTGGCCCTTGCCATTGACCTGGCCGTGTTTGAAGGTACTGGCGCAAGCGGCCAGCCAACCGGCATTAGCCAGACCGCAGGCATTGGCTCCGTTACCGGCACATCGCTCGACATTGCCGACTGCATCGAGTTCCAAACCGACCTGGCCACCGCCAACGCCCTGGCAGACGGCTGCGCCTACATCACCACGCCCGCAGTGGCTGGCCTGCTCAAAGGCCGCGCCCGCATCGCATCTACCGACAGCCAAACGCTGTGGAGTGGCTCGGTGTTGGACGGCTCCATCGAAGGCTTCAAAGCCACGACCAGCACGCAGCTCACCGCTGGGTCCATGCTGTTCGGGGACTTTTCACAAGTATGCCTCGGCGAATGGGGCATGTTAGAGATTGCCCTAAACCCATATGCGTCGTTTGCCACCGCCATCACCGGCATTCGCGCCATTCAGTCGGTGGACGTGGGCATCCGCCAGGCGGCAGCGTTCAGCCGCGCCACCAGCATCACCTGATAGATCACCGGGCCAGCACTCAACCGCTGGCCTGGGCTTAAAGGACGCACACCACTATGGCACGCCCCACCACCACCCCCGCAGCCGAGGCGCTGCAGCCCTACACCGTTACCCGCGCCATGTGCATGGGCGGCGAGCGTGTAGAGGTTGGCGCCACCGTGCACCTCACCCGCGTGCAAGGCACTGAGCTATTTGCCGCAGGCAAGGTAACGCCAGGCGCTGCAGAGCCCGCTGAGGCTCAAGCAAAGCCCAAAAAAACCAAAATCAAAATTGAAAACGCAATGGCCGAACGCCTGCTAGACGAGGCAGAAGCCCTGCTCGCCAACGCCGCGCCAGATGCCACCGCCGACGCAACCCCCACCCAAGAGGCCGCCCCATGAGCCAATTCAACTTTCCCGGCAACGCCACCACAGCCGTTATGCTGGCCGCAGCATCGTGCGCCGACACCGCCGCCGCCACCGGCACCGGTGTGGACCTCAAAGACTACGAAGGCCCTGTGCTGATCGTGCAAAACCACGGCACCGGCACCGGCACCTTGGACGGCAAGATCCAAGACAGCGCCAACAACTCCAGCTTTGCCGACGTATCCGGCCTCACCTTCACGCAAAGCACCACCACGGCAGACATTCAAAGCCTGGTCGTGCAAAGCAAGCAGGTGCGCCGCTACATCCGCTACGTGGGCACCATCGTCACCGGCCCTCAAGTCGTTGGCGTGAGCATGTCCGGCGTCAAAAAGTCCGTCTAAGGCCAAGCGATGTTTGCCGAAGACACCAGCGCCTACTTTGACACCACCACCGGCTTTGCCCAAGCGGCAACCGTGGGCGGCGTCAGCGTGGCCGTCATCTTCGACAACGCCAGCGCGCTGGGCGCAGTCGGCCCCTTTGGCATGGCCAGCACCCAGCCGTCTGTCACCCTGCCCACTGCCCAAGTGCCTGCCGACCCGGTAGGCACATCGGTTGTGGTTGGTGGCAGCACCTACCTGGTGGCCGCGCACGAGCCCGATGGCACCGGCATCAGCCGCCTGCTGCTGGAGTCCGCCACATGACCAGCATCGTCAACACCGCCGTCACAGCCATCGTGGCATCGCTGCAAAGCGGCACCCCCGTGGCGCCACTGGTGGCCCGCGTGCGCCTGCGCCCCGTGGCACAGGCCAGCGCCACTGCCGTGGTGGTGCGCCCGCTCAACAGCCAGGTAACCGAGGCCTCACTGGCTCCCGGCTACCCAGTGAGTTGGACCAGCGCTATCGCCGTGGAGTGCTACGCCCGCTCAGGCACCGCCACCGCGCCCGATGTGGCGGTGGATGCCTTGCTGGAAGCCGCCTACGCCCGCCTCATGGCCGACCCAACCCTGGGTGGTGCCGTGCTCGCACTGCAGCCGCAGGAAGTGGCTTACGACTTTGATGCAGACGGCGACCAAGCCACCTGCGCAACCCTTGTTTTTTCCGTCCGCCACAAAACGGCAGGCACCACTTTTTCATAATTTTTAGAGGAGCACACCATGGCTTATTACTTTGCCGAGGGATCGAAGATCCAGTTCACCCAAACAATGGCTGGCGCCAAAACCATCACCGTGGCCACCAACGCCAACCCCTGCGTCATGACCAGCGTAGCCCACGGCTACTCCACAAACGACGAAATCTTGTTGACCACCGGCTGGGAAGACGCTACCGACAGCGTTTACAAAATCACTGTGCTCACAGCAGACACATTCAGCGTCACTGGCCTGGACACCACCAACACCAGCTACTTTGCATCGGGCAGCGGCGTGGGCACAGCGCAAAAGCTCAGCACATGGCTCGACATCCCCCAGGTGCTCACCGTCAGCTCCAGCGGAGGCGACGCCCGGTTTACCGACATCAGCCCACTGGCCAAGCGCAACAGCATCAAAGTGCCAACCGGCTTTAACGCCACGGCCATGACGCTAACCCTGGGCCACGACGCATCGCAGGCCAACTACATCACCATGCTGGGTATCTCCCGCAACTTGTCCAAGGTGGCCATCAAGCAGGTTATCAGCGGTGGTGCGGTTACCTACGGTTACGGCTACATGAGCGTGTCGGAGAACCCAAAACTCAACGTCAACCAGGCCAACACGGTCGACGCTGCGCTCACCATTCTGGGCCGCACGGTCAGCTACTAAGCCGGTTTAGCGCGCGGCAGGGCGGTTACTCCATTCTGCCCGGCAGGTCTCGCCCGAGCCTGCCGCGCCGTGCGCTTCCTGTTTTTCTCGGGCTGTATTTATATCGGGCACACCATGGCAATCAAAATCACCATTTCAGACAAAGTAGGCTTTAGCGTCAAAGGCGCCATTAACGATGCCGATGGCAAAGAGCAGCCGTTTGAATTTTCTCTCACCGCCACGCGCTTGGACGAAGACGCATTGAGCGCCGCGCAGCAGCTGCTGATTGTGGATGCTGCCAAAACCGCAGCCCACAGCGCGGTAACCGACAAGCTGGTCGAAATCGTTACCAACTGGTCTGGCGTGCGCGACGAATCCGACGCCCCCATGCCCTACAGCCCCGAGGCGCTGCGCGCTCTACTGCGTGCGCACCGTGGGCTGGGCCTGCTGGTGTGGCGCACCTACCTGAACGAATCTGGCGCCAAAGAAAAAAACTAGCCCAGCTCGCCCGCCACATCGCATCCCAGCCGCCCGACCATGAGCCCGACCCCCACAAACCGGTTAACCCCTGGATTGCGGCAGTCATTGCCGGGGGCGCCCATAGGGCGGCGCAAGAGGTCTACCTTTGGCCATGCAATGTGCAAGCCTGGCAAGCCTGGTGCGCATTGCAAAGCCAATGGCGCAGCGGCATGGCCGGGCGCGATGGCCTGGACTATGCTGGTGTGCGTGCCTACCTGGACGAGGCGGGCCTTTGCGGAGATGAGCGCCGCGACATTTTTAAAGCCATCAGGGCTGCAGAGCAAGCCAGCCTTGAGGCATGGGCCCAGCAGCGCCGCGAGCAAGCCGACAACCAACAATAGCAGGACGCAGCCATGGCCGACATAGGTATAAAAATAAGCGCCACCGACGCGGCCAGCGGCGTATTTAAAACCGTTGCGGGCGAGGCCGCGCGCCTGCAAACATCGCTAGGCTATGTCAGCAGCACGCTGGCCAGCCTGGGCGTGGGCCTGTCTGCCGGTGCTTTCCTGACCTTTGTCACAAACATCAACAACGGCGTCGACGCCCTCAACGACCTAAAAGACGCAACCGGCGCAAGCATCGAGAACATTAGCGCGCTGGAAGACGTAGCCCGGCGCACCGGCAGCAGTTTTGACACGGTGAGCACCGCGCTCATCAAGCTCAACCAGGGCCTAAACACCGCCAAGCCCGGCAGCGACACCGAGCGCGCCATCAAAGCCATCGGCCTGAGTGTTGCCGAGCTCAAAACGCTGGATCCGGCAGAGGCCTTTCGGCGCATCGCGGTAAGCCTGTCCGGTTTTGAGGACGACGCCAACAAAGCCCGCCTCACGCAAGAGCTATTTGGCAAAAGCCTCAAAGAGGTGGCACCGTTGCTCAAAGACCTGGCCGATCAGGGCCAGCTCAACGCCACCGTCACCACCGCGCAGGCCGAGGCGGCGGAAAAACTCAACAAGCAGATCTTCAATCTGCAAAAAAACGCACTCGATGCGGGCCGCGCCATCACTGGCGCACTGGTGCCAGCGCTCAGCGATGGGGTTGACCGCTTCCTGCTCGCACAAAAGCACGCCGGCGGGCTGCTCGAAACATTGGGCCTGTACGCCCGGCTGGACTACAGCAAAGGCATCCAGGGCAACCTAGGCAATGTGGAAAAGCAAATTGCCGCGCTGGAAGAGCGGGCAGGGCGCATCACGTCCGACTCCGTGCGCAAGGGCAACGACAAAGCCATTGCCGACCTGCGCGCCCAAGCCGCTTACCTCAAAGAGCTGCGGCAAATCAAGATTCTGGAAGAACAGGGCGATGTGGGCGATGCTGTGTCGCGCAAATACCAGCGCAAAGTCAGCGTGGCAGACATCGGCGGTAGCGACGGCGGAAAAGCCGCCGCCCAAGCCCTTGCCGATCAAAACCGCGAACTGGCCGAGCAGGCCAAACTGCTGGCCACCCTGTCTGGCGTCAATGGCGATTACCAGGAGCAACTCACCCGCCTGCAGGCCGTGCGCAAGTCGCAAAACCTGAGCGATGCCCGCTACTCCGAGCTGGTCACCGAGCTGATCGACAAGCAGCCCATGGTCAAGGCCCTGTATGCAGAGCAGGAGAAATCCGCCAAGGCCTGGGAAGACCAAGCCAAAGCCAGTGCCCGGGCCGTGGCCGAACTGTCCAAAGACTACGACGCCTACGTCAAAACCCTCGACGCATCGGCAGTAGCCGTTGGCAACCAGGTGCAAAAGCTGCAAGACGAAGAGCTCGCATCGGAAATTGCCGCCGCGCAAAACATTAGCCTGGCCCAAGCCATTGAGCAAGTCACCATTGCCCGCCTGTCCGAAGCCCAGACCAAAGCCTACGCAAACGGCGACCAGGAAGCGGGCGACGCCATCAAACGCGAGATCGAGGCGCGCAAAAAACTCGCCACCGCCATCGGTGGCAAAGAGGTGCGCGAGGCCAACAAAAAAGCCGCCGACGATGCTGCAAAAGAGTGGGAAAAAACCGCCGACAAAATCAACGACAGCATCACCGACGCCCTCATGCGCGGCTTTGAGAACGGCAAAGGCTTTGCGCAAAACATGCGCGACACCATTGAAAACATTTTTAAGACCATGGTGCTGCGCCCGGTTGTGCAGGCCACGGTCAACACTGGCTTGGGTGCGCTTGGCATCCCCGGTGTGGGCGGTGCAGGTGGCGGTTCAGGTGGTTTGTTCGACACCGCCAGCAATGCCTATGGCCTTTACAACAAAGCCTCCAGTTTCTTTGGTGGCGGGGCGTCTAGCGCGTTTGGCTTCGCTGGCATGGCTGGCGCGGGTACTGCCGCTGGTGCAACCGCCGTACTGCCCGCCGTGACCACTACGGCAATCGAAGCGGGTATTACTGCCGGTGGCACATCCATATACAGCCTTGGCACAGCCGCTGGCGCAACGGGCGTATCCCTGCCAACCTTCGGTGCTGGCCTTGGTGGGTCTTTCGGCGGTGCGGCTGGTGCGACCACTTTAGGTACGACAGTTGCCGCCCCATTGGCCGGTGGTGCAGCGCCCGCACTTGGCATCCCCGGCATAGGCTGGGCCATCGGTGGCGCGTTGCTGCTGGCGGGACTACTCGGTAGTGATAGCGGCACCAAACTCCAGTCAACGGGCGATGCGATACGCCGCTACGACAAAGATGGCGCGCTCACTGAAAACGCCACCAACGGAGCATGGTTCTTCACGAACACCGAGGCCGCTAACAAGATGTTGGATATGCTGGAAGCACGCTACCAGCAATCAGCCAAGGCACTTGGCATTGGCACGGTGGCAACCCAGTTTGACTACGGCTCCAACAACAGAGGCAACTTTGCATTGGCTGGTGGTGCGGGTGGATACAGCGCGAACACCGGAGAAATTGCTTACAGCGAGGAGGCTTTGAAGGTTGCGTACAGCCGCGCCGTGTTTGCCGCGCTGCAAGGCTCTGAGTTGCCAAAATACTTATCCGGTGTGTTTGACATCGTTGGCAACATTAACGATCTATCGCAAGCCCAAATTGACACAACCCTGGCCACCGCTCAGGCATTCAAGGGCCTGCACGACAGCTTGACGCAATTGCCGTTTGACGGCTTAAAAGACATGAGCTACCGGGCCGCAAAAGCCTTGGTAGAGTTCAGCGGTGGTATGGACAAGTTCGGCCAAAACTTGGGCACGTATTACGATAACTTTTACAGCGCCGAAGAAAAGAAAGCGCAGACCCTCAAAAACATATCCGCACGCCTTGCCGAGAGCGGCGTAACCGCCTCCCCGGAGGTACTGGCAAACACCACCCGCGAGGGGTTCCGGGCGCTAGTTGAGGGCATACAAGGCGCACTAAGCCCAGAGGCCAGCAGCAAAATGGTTGCCGCGCTGTTGGAAGTATCTGGCGCATTCGCCAGCGTAACACCAGCCGCCACCGATGCCGCCACCGCTCTCAAGCAACAGGCCGAAGCAACAAAAGCCGCCATCGAAGCCGCAGCAAGTGCGCGCAGCGCGCTGCTGGGCAACGCCACCACGGGGGCGCAATCCGCCTTTGATGCCTTGTCCCGCTCCGTTGCCGCGCAACAGGCAAAAGATGTTGCGGCCAACGAGGCCCAGCGCGCAATTGCAACCGCCGCGTTCACATCGCAAAACGCGCTGTACCAACAGCAAATCGACAGCACCCGCAAAAGCCTGGATGCGGTGGGCCAAAGCGTTGGCAAACTCCAGTCCTTTTCGGGGTCGCTCAAATCCACACTGGACGACCTGCGCATTGCGGGCTCGGATGGGGACTACCGCGCCCGCGCCCAGGCACAAATCAGCGCAGCCCTGGCCACCGCCCGTGCCGGTGGTGGCTTGCCGCTGGATGGTCAATTGGCAAGCGCCCTGTCCACCGTCAGCAAACCCAGCGAGCAACTGTTTAGCACCTTCCAGGACTACGCGCGCGACTTTTACAAAACCGCCAACGACATTGCCGCCCTGGGCGACCTGACCGACGCGCAATTAAGCGCCGACCAAATTACCCAAGGCATTTTGACCAAACAAGTCAATGCGTTGTCCGATCAAAAGTTGGCACTCAAAGAAGGCTTTGCCGACCAGCTCTCCAGCCTGGACGCCATCCTCACCAACGCCCAGCTCCAGCTCGACGCGGCCAACGGCATCAACACCAGCGTACTCTCGGTAGCCGACGCGCTGACCGCGTTTGCCTCTGCCATCGCTGGCTTGGAGTCCACCCGCGCAGGGCAGGGCCTCGCCACATCGACCAGCACCGCAGCCACCACCGCAGCCACGGCGCGTAAAGACGCCATCCAGCAGTACATACAGGGCTTGGCCGATAACACCAATCTCAGCGACTACGACAAAGCCCAAACCCTGTACGCGCAGGCGCGACTGGTGGGTGTATCAGAGGCAGAAATCGCGGAAACCGTGGGCATATCTGCGGAGGACGCACGCCGCTGGTTTAGCAATTTTGGCGTGCCCCAATTTGCCGTGGGCACCAACTACGTGCCGCACGACATGCTGGCCAAAATCCACGAAGGCGAGGCCATCATCCCCAAAGCCTACAACCCAGCGGCCAACGGGCAGGGCGGCAACGCCCGCCTGGAGGCACTGGTAGAAAAACTCACCGCCGAGGTAGCCGAATTGCGCGCCGCACAGGAGCGCGGCAACGCCCACACCGACCGTACCGCGCGCATCCTTGACGGCCAGCAGGGTGTGCCATTGCTGGTGGAGATTGCCGCATGAAAATTTTAGTACCCATCACCCTGACGGACGCCATGCTGTCCAGCAGCACCATCGCAGAGCCCGCAGCGGGCGAAACCGCGTGGAACGCCGCCACCAGCTATACCGTGGGCCAACGCTGCATCCTCACCGCCACCCACCGCGTTTACGAAAACTTGATTGCAGGCGTCAACGCCACCTCGCCCGACCAGGCCCTGACGGGTGCCACCCCTCGCTGGCTCGACTACGGCCCAACCAACCGCTGGGCCGCGTTTGACGGCGTGGTCAACACCCCCAGCACGGCCACCACCACATTTACCTATGTGGTATTGCCCGGCTTTTTTAACGCCATAGCTTTTTACGGCATGGACGGTGCCACCATCACCGTCAGCATCAAAACCGCCCCAGGCGGCAGCGTGTTTTACACCTACACAGGCTCACTGATTGAGCCAGCGGTGGACTACTACGACTACTACTTCGGCACGATCCGGGGCCTGTCAAAACTGGTGTTAAGCGGCATCCTGCTCTACGCCAACCCCGAGGTAACGATTACCGTCACCGCCGCGTCCGGCGTCACCGTCAAGGCTGGGATGATTGCCTTTGGCGACCTGCGCCCCCTTATCTCCGAGGGCCAAATGGGCGGCACCCAGCAGGGTGCCAGCGCAGAGCCGTTTACCTACAGCTACATCAACACCGACGCCTTTGGGCGCACCAGCATCGTGCGCCGCCACAGCGCCACCAACATGCGCGCCAGCGTTGTGCTGCCCAAAACGGACGCCGACGCAGCCCTTGCAACCGTGCAGTCGGTGCTAGACGTGCCCGCTGCCTGGATTGCCACCGACTCTGTGGGGTATGACGGCCTCAACGTCTACGGCCTGGGCTCTGGTAGCCTGGGCTACGAGGGGCCCAACCACGCTGTACTCAACATCAACGTCAAAGGGTTTATTTAATGCCAACCGCCGCCCCCACACTCACCCCTGCACCCACCTCGCCCGACCGCGCAGACCGTGCCACCTTTGCCGCCCGCGCCGTAGCGCTGGACGACTGGACAAAAAATAACCAAGTGCCCGAGATGCAGGCACTTGGGGCCAATGTGTACGCCAACGCCGTTGGCGCTGCCGCAGACGCTGCCACCGCAGCGTACAACGCGGCGCTCACCGATGCGGACGCCGTGCAAACAGCGGCAGACCGGGTGCAAACAACGGCAGACCGCATCATCGTGCAAAGCATCGCGGCCACAGCAGGCGTGGCAAGCGTCAACGGCATGACGGGTGCCGTGACGGGTATTGCCACGCAAGCAGGCACAGAAACCCTCACCAATAAAACGCTGACAGCCCCAACGCTAACCACACCAGCCCTAGGCACCCCCGCATCGGGCAACCTGTCATCTTGCACCGCAGACGGCACCAATGTGGTGGGCTTTTTGCACATCCCGCAGAACAGCAAATCCGCAGCTTACACACTGGTTTTGTCCGATGCAGGCAAGCACATCCTGCATCCGAGCGCAGATACCACGGCGCGCGTTTTTACGATACCTGCCAATAGCTCGGTTGCATTCCCGATTGGCACGGCGGTGACATTTGTCAATCAAAACGCAGGCGGCGTCATCACCATCTCAATCACCACCGACACGATGCGCCTTGCGGGTGCTGGCACTACAGGTAGTCGGACGCTTGCAGCCAATGGGGTTGCTACGGCGGTGAAGCTGACAAGTACGGAGTGGATCATCAGCGGCGGGAGTAGTTTGACATGAGCGCGATTCAACAGGTTTTTGCTGCGGGTGGAGCGCCGTTGGTTAAAGGTCAAGCAGCATACACAACCGCTGGCACTTACTCTTGGACTTGCCCTGCTGGGGTTACTTCGGTGAGTATGGTTTGCATTGGGGGCGGAGGTGGCGGAGGGAATGGAGTGGGTGTTCATGGCGGAGCTGGCGGTGGAGCTGGTGGGCTTACTTACGCCAATAACGTCGCAGTCACTTCGGGCTCATCGTACACGGTGGTGGTTGGCGCTGGCGGTGCTGCTGTTGCGGCAGGGTCGGCAAGCACTGGATTTGGGTATTCTGCCTCTGGCGGTGGCGCGGGGCAAACCGCTAACGGATCAACGGTAATAGGGGGCAGCGGCGGGGCGGGAACTAACGGCACTGGTGGACAAGGGGGGAATGCGGACACAGGCGGAGGCGGAGGCGGAGGCGGAGGCACGGGCGGGTACTCTGGAGTTGGCGGGTTCGGTGGAACTGGGGTTAATAGTTCTGCGGGAGAAGCTGGAGCAACGGGTAGCGGTGGCGGCGGAGGTGGCGGCGGTTCAGGCGGGTATGACGGCGGTTCAGGAACTGCGCACGGTGGTTATGGTGGTGCGGTGGACGTTTTTGGACAAGGATCAAACGGCTCTGGAGGAACGGCTGGCCCAAATTCAGGAAGCCCAAACACCGCTAACGGTGGGCCGGGGTCACTGACTAGCCCATCCTACGGCAGAGGCGGTGGGGGCGGTGGAGGTGCTGGGCATTCTGGAGGCGCAGGCGCAGTCCGAATCATCTGGCCCGGCAACCTTCGCCAATTCCCCTCAACACGCACAGCAGACGAATAAGGAGCATCCCCATGGAATACGCACAACTAAACACTGACCTCACCGAAGCCCTGCAAGTCACAACGCACGGTAACGTCGAGTGGGATTCAACCCACTTTTGCCCTGCATCAAAGCTAACCGAGGAAGAAGCCACGATGTTCCGCGTGGTTCCTTTGACAGTCACCGACCCTCCAACCATCAACCCGCTGACCCATCGCGTGTACCGCGACGGCTGCGAAGAAGTTGGCGGTGCGTGGCGCTACAAATGGGCGGTGGGGGCATTGAGCGCCCCCACCATTGCGGCCAATCTGGCGGCAGCACGCGGGGCCATGCTTCTCAAAATCGACGCCGACACCGATGCGATTTACCGCGCAGTGCAGGGCGACAGGGCCATGGAGTACGTACTGGCAGAGTCCGACGCCAAAGCCTACAAGGCCGCAGGCTACACAGGCGCGGTGCCCGACAGCGTTGCAAGCTGGGCCAGCGCCAAGGGTCAGACTGCCACATGGGCGGCTGACGACATTTTGACC
>OFQY01000556.1_pt1 | contig 14221 bp, 25 predicted proteins | sample 1542991 | NCBI WGS metagenome assembly OFQY01 (sample SAMN07774224, study PRJEB24372) | wastewater metagenome | isolation source: Exp Tend VB 10WW | collected 2016-02 | reverse complement strand
TGAGCTTAATGCGCTGCCTACAGCAGCAAATTTTTCTAGGAGCCTCTCTGGATAAAGTTTATAATAGGCATCCTTAGCTTCATCCTTCTTTTTTCGCGCGTCAGAAAAGTAAGTACGATTTGGGATGCCAATTTCTGGGAAAGATACTTCTATTTCTTCTAAAACATACCAATCTTCAATCAGGGACAAGTCAATGAAATCGTATGAACTGAAAACACTTTCACTTTCCCATTCAAACTCATCAAAGAAACTATAATGCTTAATTATCCCTTGCTCCATCCTAACAAAATCAGGAAGAGCTTTTTCTTCATACTTTCCTCTTTCCCAAGATGAGCAAGTTATTTTGTGCCCCTCATATAATTTAGCTAGAGCCCATAACCATTCACCTTCTTCTGCTATCGTCTCTTTCATACAAATTTCGCCTTAATAGGGGTTACGGTTAGTAAAACGCATTCTTGGTTAAATTCTTCTTTATACTTCTGAGCAATTTCTTTGAATCGATTATAAATAGGAAATGCTTCAGAAGCTAATACTATGTGTGATATTAAGGTAGAAGTTTCTTGAATACCTTTCCAAACTCCTCTAATATTACGAGTGGAGTAGGGTAAATCAACAAAGTAAAGATCAATAAAAGCTTGCACCTTATCTTCTTGGTCTGCCAATACTTTTAGGTAATCGTAATTGATTAAATCCCTTGGTAAATTCCAAGTTAAGTAAATTTCTAATTGTAGATATTCTTCCAAATCAACTTCTTCTTTTGGCGCCAAAAGAAGAAGTCCGTCATTAAGTTCTTTATTACTCATTTTATATTAGTAAATTCCTTTGTACTTTGTTGAGTTGGAGTTACATAAAAGATTTTATACCCTTTAATTGGAGAAAACCAAATCAGCTGTAGGAAATTAAGGGTTGACCTTTTCAAGTAATTTTTCTTTTCTAAGTTGTAACACCCATAATTGATGGTTTAGATCTTGCATTTGGTCTTCAATAAACTTTAGTTCAACTGTTGTAATATCGACGATTCTATAACCGTCCTCAGGAATATCTTCTAATGTCCGCCAATCATAATACTGAGTATCTCCATCTGGCTCTAGTCCATAAAGACAAATCTGCTTTTCTTTAGAATGTGAAGTCTCCAGCTTCAAATAAAGAAAGGCATCATCGTTGTCGCTATATGTCAGTTTATCGCTTGTGACACATTTTCCTTCTTGCAACATAATTTGTGCCCAAAGGATAGAACCATTTTCTACTTCCACAGTTACTTTAGACATTTGATTTTTCCTTCGGCGCATTTAATTGGTCTACTCTTACAACTTTCCTATTAACTCTTTTAGTAGGTGGAGCTAGTTGTTTAACATCTGGAATATCAATTTGTATATTTCCTTTGACATTAATTCTAGAAAAGAAATTTCTCAATTCTATCCAAATTAGGGCAAAAAGGAAGCTGAGAAAGGCTTTAAGACTCTCTGGATGTTTAGGTTGCTGTTTCATTTATTTTCCGAACAAAGCTACAAAATGACATTGAGGGCACACTCTTTTCTTATTTAGAAATACTCTAGGAAGATGACCCTGAATTTTACCTTGTCTATCTTGCACTTTATCTTGTGCCTCAAATATTAGGATAGAACGTTGATCTACCAATACTTCACAAGTCATTACTGTTTGATCAAAGGGGCAATTAAATACTTGCTCACTCATCGTTTTTCGTTAAAATGCTAAGTCTACAAGCAGATCTATGTAAATCCTCTTGTATACGTTCCAATTGTAGCTTCAAGCTATTTTCTTCTTCAATCAATTTAATATGATGAGATTTTTCTTCTTCTAATTTTTGTTTGTTTGTCATTAGCGTTTTCCATTGGTAAACATTGGCATTTTAGTACCACTTGGAGAAAAGAAGTTCTTACCTTGTGTTTTCTGTTCGTTCACTACTTGTATTCCTGTTCTTTCTGAGTTCTCTAAACCTGGTCTGGAATTAATAAAAAACTCTGTTGGACTTCCTCCACCTCTTACACATTGTAATTCAAACTTGGAGCCACGAATTGCATCTTCGAATGTATGAGGTGTGACTTTAATTAGAGCGTCACAGTCTTGTTCAAATGCGTCTGCATAAGCAACTTCTCCCTGTTGGCGATTTGCTTGTGTAATCCCTATAATTGCCACATCCAATTCTCTGGCAATTTGCTTGGCATTTCTTGAAAGATTTGTCATAACTTTCCAATCCATATCAGTTTTCTTAGAGCCGAAATCCTTAACAAAGTACACACCATTGATAATGGCAATATCCAAGTCAAATTCTTCAATTCTAGCCTTGATATGATTGAGATCGGCTCCTTTACATTGCTCCACAAAGAATAATTTAGAACCATCTCTACCATCATATTGACTCAACTCATCACATGTAGCCTCATATCTAGCAGCATCAGCTGGATTTAACATCCCATCTTTACAAAGTAGGTAATCAACCTTGCAAAGGAAACATGTAAATAACATCAACAAATCTTGCTCATCATCCTCAAAGTTAAAGACACCAATGCGTTTATTGGCATTTTGAAATACATTTGCCATTGCTCCTACTACAACTGTTGTTTTGCCACTCTTAGGTCTTCCATAAAGAACAATCCAGCTTCCGCCTTGGATTCCATGTGTTTCTTTATTTAATGAAGGCCAAGGCCAGGGAATTCCTATCATCCCTTTATTTTCTTTGTAAATTTTATAGCGATCTTTCAACATCTGGCCTGCATCTTTGAGGTTATAAATGCGAGAATTTCCAGTATGTTGAGACATCATTAAAGAAGCATTGGACTGGATGTAATTCAGAGCTTCATAAGGATCTGTATGCCTTAAAGCGTCAGTACTCATTACAATTTCTTCCAATTGCCTTGACATATAATCCTGACGAATCTCTTGACAGAGCACAGGAATTGGATCGTTCACTTCATCAATAATTGTAAAATTAGGAAATCTCTTTTTAAAAGCGCTTAAAGAGGGGACGTAACCTAATGAATTTACATTCTTCGACCAATCATCGATATATTTAAGTCCTTCCTTAGCTTCCGCTAATCTTAAAAAATCATCTGTTATTTTTAATTTTTTAACTTCGGTTAAATTACCAACTTGTAGCACCTTATTAATAAGGCGAATTTCTGGATGTATCATAAAGTTGTTATACCAATAGCTAAAAGAAACTTTATATCAGTTAGAGCTGGAAAGTAGGATCTTCTTCTGCTTGATACTCAAGAGATTGCTTAATCTCAGGCGGCAATTTATCTTCTTCTTCAACTAGAGAAACTGTTTTACTTTCTCCGAAAAGATAGGTAGCCATATCATTTTCTAATGATGATACTAATTCCTTCAGCTTCTTAGCAGATTCTACTGAAAGTACGAAATTACCAGGCGTAGCCTTGTAATCTCCTAAGTAAAAACTTTCCTTATCACCAAACTGATACAGCATACTAAATGGCGCCTGAAGGGGATCATCTTGATGGAGGAAAATATCAGAGAAAGCAAAAGAATCTAAATGTACAGAATCAATTGTAGGTTTTTGATTAATATTCTTTTTCATTTAATTTTTTAAATCATCCTGAGCGAAGCCCAAAAAGCTGGTTAGTAAAGCATTTTTCAGTTCTTCAGAAAAACTTTTTCCACTCAATCTCTTTAATATAGCTCCTGTAAGTAATTCTTCAGTAAGTGCTTCTTTAGTCGGCAGCTTCTTAAGTTCATCGCCATACTTAACTAAAAGGTCAACATCAGAAAACCACACATTAACTTGCTCTTTCAGCTCTTGATCTGTCATATTACCACCTTGATTTTAATACCCTATCGCCACAAACAATAATGTCGGCTATTCGAATAGTTTGTATTGGTACAGCAATATGGGTACAATCTAAGTTTTGTAGCTCTACGTGATTACAACGTGGAAGAACTCGTCCACTTCTAGGCCCACCTTCAGTAATCCATGAAGAATCTTCCTCACTTTTCCAATTTTTAGAAACTTCAGGCCATATAATTGGCTCGTCTTTATAATGAATTCGAAGAAACCTCATTATTTGAGATCATTCCAATAAAGCATGGAGTTTAAATAAACAGATCTAGTACACCCACTATCCATTTCCTTCAATAGCTCAATAGCTAGCTCATTCCTATCGTTATCGATATGATCACAGATTTCTGAGTATAGGGCTTTGTTATGCTCTTCATAAAGGAGATTTGCTAATAGCCAATTATCAATCTTCAAGACTTTGCTGATAATACGTACTAGCCATAGTTTTTCAATGTCAGAAACTAACTTATATTTCACTTCCTGTTTCCCCATTCAGTCCAAACTCCGTGTACCAAAAGGAAGGTTGTTATCCCCGCTAGATAGTGTAGAGCTGAGTTAATGCTGTTTAAGACTGAGACTGCTTCATTCATTGGTTTTTATGTACTCCTCAACTAAATTAACTGCTTTAGCAACATGTTGTTCAGTAATGTCCCAATCTCCACCTTCTTCCATTGAAGGATTTCTCATTAAATAACTTGGATGATAAATGGGCATTACTGGATATTTAATTTCTACTTGTCTTCCTGGAAAAGACAAATCTAATAATTGACCTTTATATTTACTAATACTGAGTCCCCTTTTGCCCGCCAAAGACTCTAAAGCAACACCACCAACTGCAATTATAATAATTGGGTCAATTGTATAGATAGTTTCTAGTAGTCTATCCTTACAATTATCCATCTCAGCTTTTTCTGGTGTTCGATCTTTCTCTGGAAAACATAAGACAGAATTAGTATAAAAGACTCTCTCAGCTAGAATTTGCTTTGTAGTCCAATGAGTTGAATGAACACCAGAATTTTTATCGACCTGACCCCAAGTAAAGTTAGTACGATTGCCAAATCCTTTAGTTAGCTTGAAATCTTTGATTAACCTCTTAAATCTATCGTCTGTACCTTGTAAAGCCTTGGCTAAGAAGTAATCAAGAATTCTTCCAGTTGCACCTATCAATGGAAGACCTGTCTTATCTTCAGTCTCACCTGGTGCTTGAGCAACTATCAAAATGTTGGCATTTTGTGAACCATAACCAAATACAACTTGGGACCTTGATTCACATAATTTAGGACATCTTTGACAATTTGTATATTCTTCGTAGAGAGTCTGAAGTTTAAGCTCCTTATTCATTTTAGACTCACTGAGCAATCTTTCATTAAACCACAACAAACAGTTGGAGTTGATAAGTCAGTACAGACCATAGAATAAGCTACTTGATCCTCTCTAGAGCAGTTATGTAAGGATGGAACTGCAAATTTCTCCTTTACAAAGCAATCTTTACCAATTTCTTTAGCAGTTTTTATTGCAGCTTGTTCATCAAATTTGTCAGTTGAGATTTTATGAATAGACATCCCAAAGATAAAAGGTGTTACCAACACAGCAATAATAACTATCCATTTTTTCATAGCTCTTCCTTATAAATTGGAGTTACAACAAGTTTTGTTCTTGGTTTGATTGGGAAAATTCCTAACCATTTATTTTTAATTACGAAATGTGAACTACAACCTATCATTTCTCTGTCCGCAAAAAGATAACGAAAGACCCTCCTTAATAATCTCTTCATCGTTCAACACAAACAGAAACTGGTCTGACAGCAACCGTCTTTCCTATAAGACCAACTTCATATTTGGTCTTGTAAGTTTTACAAGGACGATTGCAATCACTATTGCAGGCTGAAAACAACAGTAGAATCATGATAATTCGAACCATGCTATTGGCTTCTCCGTTCTTAAAATGTAAGTAATGATGGGTGGAGCTTCAGTATTCTTATACCCATTTTTATAGAAATCTTTTATTCTCTCAGATAGACCATCTAAATCGCGGAATGAAAGGAATGTCCTTGTTGTTTCTTGGTTCCACATACAGAATAAACAAGTTCCTTGTTCATCTTCATAAGTACCGAGTAAAGGACCATCATACCAATCCCAAATTTCCTTTGATAGACCAGAGTTTACTGGGTCTTTAAATTTAGGGAAGTCGATTTTCTTAACTGTACCCAATAGATCGATATCAATGTAAAGGGAACGTTCTTGATTTGCTTCTTCCTCTGTATAAAAAGGACCTTTTTTAAACTCAAGCTCATCCAAGAAAAACCAATCGTCGTTTTCTTTGAATACTGGCTTAGGCATTAAATAATCTCCTTAGTATGTCCACAATTGTCAGTTCTGTCCCTGCAAATTCCACACGTAAGTTCTGTTAGATCTTCATGCGTGAAATCTTCAAAGAAACTTGAAACAAAGGCCAGATCGATAGTTTGGTGAGAATCAGCGATTATTTTTACGATCAATTCTTCAACTATTTCCCTTGTCTCAAAATTAGTTTCTTTTAGACGAATCGCAGCATAATCAATCATTTCTTTCCATCTTTCGTTTCTTTACAATCCACACTTATAAATTGCTCCATGTCGAACTTCACAGGTCGAATTATCACACACTGGATAGCGTAATCCTTTATCGATCGCACATTTAGGACATTGCCATTCTGTGAGTTTATAACAGATAGAACATGGAGATATTAGTATGTCTTTAGGAAAAGTGTAACCAGTTAGCTCTTCTTCAGAATAAGTAAGTAAGAAATTTCCTATAAAAGACAAATCGACAGATTCATAATAGCCATCGGCTAATTTACTTATTAACTCCTGAATAAGCTGTCTAGTCCTAGCATTTGTACTATTTAAAGCTTCCTCTGCTCTTAGTATCATTTAGCTGCTTCTTCACTAATCATTGATTAGCCTTCCCACACATTGAATGTCCCTCTTGGCCGCAAATTTCACATGTCTTCTTCTCTTTTTGGCGCCAAAGGAGAAAACTTGTTTTAGCTAGATAAAGAAAAGCATCTATTTCAGCAATATCTAGTTCATCCCAATTCTTAGCTTCGCAATTGAAGATATAAGAACAAGAACTTTTCTGCATTACTTCTTCAAAAATCTCTTTGGCAGGCAAATACCAAGGAGATTTCTTCTGAGACTCCCTATAAGTGGCTTCAGATGCTAAATCTTGCCATTCTCTATCGACAAAAGTATCTGCATTCATTTGACAACCTCGAATTGATAATCATTGGTCTTTAACCATGTTTTAATGAAACTGACTTGTTTATGAAGTGGCTCTACGTGAATATCGTCAAAAATAATTACCAATGGTTCTTGTTTACTGTCACACACACGTAAAATCCTTCCCATAATTTGTAACAAATCATTTCCTAACATCGACATTGTTCCATCTGGCCTTGTCATTTTATTAACTGAAATTGGTAACAAAATAAACAAGGTATCTAGTTCTTCACAATCCAGACCTTCAATTCCAAAGTTATCAATGATGAAACTTAGCTTGGACTTCTTTAATAAAGGAATTCTAATTTCTTTTGGTGTATCGCTTACTATCAAGGCGCTGTTAGGAAAAAGATCATGTAGAGCTTTCAGTTGGTCAACTCTAGTAGAGACTAGAATTGATTTTCTATCTTGTGAGTACTTCTTTATATAATTGGCCCTTAATAAATTGGCCCTTTTATCTTGAGCAACTTGAGTAGTTACCTTTTCTGGGTGCTCCTCTTCAACAATTCTCGTGTCAAGTTCCACAATTTTAATTGTTGGTTTTAGATCAAAACCTTTGTCTGAGTAAATAATAGGACCAAAATACTGTCTGTAGATATCTTCTCTGCCATCTGCTCTTTTATAAGTTGCAGACAACAACAAACGAGATCCTTGACAAATGGGTCCTATCTTACCAAATTCAATTCCACCTAAGTGATGTCCTTCATCAACAATCATAAAGCCGAAGTGCTCTTTAAAGCCCTTTGGTAATTTATCAGGCTTACTGTATAAAGATTGAATCAGAGCAATTACAATTGGATATTCCCAATCAAATAGACCATCCCCAATATAACCGATATCATGAAAATCTAAGAACTCTGGGTCACGAATAAAATTCGTCCATTGAGAAACTAATGGTCCTGTATTAACAATTATAAGAGTTGGTACTTTTAATTGGGCCATTTTATGAAGAGCAAGAATGGTTTTACCTTTTCCAGGTGCTAAATTTAGAATGCCATCATCTTGCTCTTTTAATCTGTCCCAAGCTAGCTTTTGATTCTCTCTTAATAAAATACTAGAAGTGAAACTGACATGTGGGAACTTAGGTTTTGGTAACTTGATAAATTCACAGTCTAGTTCATCATATTGTTCAGTTGGAATATGATAACGAGGAACAATAATGTGAGTTGTAGTTTCACTATATAACTTGTGCTTTTTACGCCCTTCCTTAAGAATTAGAGAATTTCTAATATGCTGTTCATTAACTTTGGATTTGGGTAAATACAAGTCAGAAGCTACATAAGCTTTATCAGGATCTAATTTATTCATCTATTGACTTTAAGAAGTTCCATATTCGTAAATAAAGACAATCTGGGGTTTCGTGTGGTTCTGGATCTCCTTCGTCATAATAATCGGCACACCAAGAACATGGTCCCCGTATATCTTTTGGCATAGTTTCTTTTAAGAGAGAAAGGGCCGTTAGATATTCTAAGGATAGGCTTTGTTTCATTTACATCTCATTTACTAAGCGAGTTCGCTTGTATTTATTTACATTTGAAAGCCAGTTTACTCCATATCTAGCCCGCAAAAAGTCTATCCATTCTTCTGTAATTGGATCTTCTGTTTCAAGCTCTTCGAAATAAACTCCTTTGTTAGTTTTACAAATGTCCAAGTTACAATTGACTCCATTAATATCCAATGTGTAACGTTTAACTCTAATCCAACACTTCTTTTCAAAGGTTATATTTGCAATATAAGCGCTGCAGAAAATAATTTTCATATCTAATGGAAAGTCAAAAGTATTGATGGAATTTAAGAATGGACTTAATTCTTTAGAAAGCGGCCAATGAAATTCTTCACAAGTCCTTACTGTATTAGTATTTGAACGATTCAATTTTAACGTAGCTCTGTGCTTATCAATTCCACCTTTTCTTCTAAGAGTAAGACGAAATGTATGTCCCGCCTTTAATAATGAATCGTTTTCATCATCGTAGTAAGTGATAAGATGGTCTCCAACACCACTTATCTTGATTTCAGAGCTAGTTAGAATGGTTTTTGTTGGTCTATCCCAGCTATTCTTCTTTTTCGCGGCGCAAAGAAGAAACTTTGTTTCGTGTTCAATTTCTGTATTCATTTATCCCAATTTTCTTTCAATTTCATTTGCCAAATAAATGGCAGAAGAAGCAGAGATTAGTATAGGCTCTTGGCTATTTCTAGGACTTTCTATCAAGAATCCCTGTTTTCTATGTTCTATACTACATCTTGTAAAGCTAATTTTTGTTTCATCTAAAATTGCTTTTCTTATAGCAGACCATTCTCTAGCAGAACCTTCAATATCGGTCGTTTTCTCTAAACGTCGAGACATACAATATCGACTGCCATATTCCATAGGCTCATTCCATGTTTTATTATCATGTTCAATTCTTTCTAAAACCCACCAATCATCAATACTGCCTTTATTTATCGTTAACTTAATTTCTAGTGGTTTCATTTAAATGCTTTCATTATGTGTTGTGAGCAATAAAACGGCGCCCAAAGGGAATTTAAGTCTGGAGTTAGTTTCTTATACTTTTCATACAAATTTTTATATCCTTCTTTATAAACACAATAGACACAATTAGGTTTTTGACTAATTGAAAACATCTCTTTTAATTTAGTTTCAATCTTAATTAGGGACTTCATTTAGTTTTCCCTGTCTGGAGCCCATCTTATTCTCCCTACCATTTCTACAACTAATTGCCCTGCAACTTGCACTGAATACATCAAAGAGCGAATTACAAATTCTTTCAATAATCTTTCCCACCAAGATTCTCCTTCAAATTGTCCAGGAATTATTGGATTAGCTGCTGGTTTATGCCCATAGAAATGTAGATATTGTTCTTCTGTTAAGTTGGGCCTATTGATTGGTAACTGTACGTTAGAATTTGTAGTTGTAGGTTGAGAATAACTTGAGTAAGGTTTATTGTAAGTCTCCCAATAGTTAACTGGAGGCGGAGCTTTCACTGGCGGAGATATCACAGAAGGAGCTGGTTGAGATTGTAATACAGGTAATCTAATTCTGTCACTTGCAGCATCTTTTCTTGCTTCTGAGAGCCATGTTTTAACTGAATTGGAATCATTTTCCTCTTTGTTAGTTTGTTTAGTTTCAAGCCTACAATCATTACTGAAGCCACATTCTTCCTGGCAGGAATTACTAAATTGCGAATAGCCTTGTCCGAAGCAGATTGGCCTTTCACTGTCTGGATCTATGTTTAGTGGGTTTCTATCTCCATCTGTACACGTTTCATCGATACATCTGTCACGGAGGTCAGAAGGGCAGTCTTCCATACACGTAGTATCAGATTCGTCGGCCTTTGAAAAACATAACGGGACACCATTGATATCGGTTAGTAGGGGGTTTCTTTTCACTTTTGCATTTGTCTCCTTAAGTATTAAAGAAAGTCGAATTCTCTCTTAATATTCTTATGCCAATAAAATTTGAAATCTTTTACTGTTGTCCTATGCATAAACTCGCTAGTGAAATTTTAGACGTTCAAGATGATGAAGGTCTTTTAATAAGTAAGACTTGGAAAACTTTAGATGAAGTTCCTTTAGCAATTAAGTGTGCTAATTTAAGCCCGCCAAAGAATCATCAATATGCACTTGATATTGATGGCTTTAAGAAATTTGCAATGCATGATGAAGGCAACATTTTGCTGTCCCTTCTTTATTTTTCGGCCAATAAAGATAAACTCCCAGAAGAACTTCAAAAAGAAGCTGCTGCTGAGTTAATGACTAACATCACACGTATAAAAGACCCAATTCCAAAAGAACTAAAAGAAATGGCTGATAAATTAAGATCACAAGGTGTTGAAGTTGTAACTAGAGAAAGGAATTGGAGAACTTATGACAATCTTGGAAATGTAATGGATGATACAGGTGATTGTGATGCTGGAAGAACTCTAGCTAACAAGCAGCAATTTAAGCCAGAGGACAGAGATTCCTCTTTTGATAATGCTGCTAGAAGCAGGTTTGATACAGAGAAAACTGCCTCTTCAAATTATAAATTAATGGATTTCTACCCAATTAACACGTTTGATCAAGTAAAAACTGCTTGTGATTATTTCAAAGACAATTGGAGAGAATTTTCACCAAAAGAAAGACACGAGTACTGTACTAAACTAGCGTCTAGAATGGAAGATTTGGCAATGGAAATTCCTTATGAGATTTCCAAATTAGGATCAGCTAAATATGCCAATGATTGTGAAATTCATACACTACACAGGAAACAATTCGTTCATGAAAATGAATGGCCAATTCTAATGTCTCTAGTAGAGAAAATTGCCCAGGTAGAACCTGAAACGTATGCTGAAGCATTGGAAACTTTTGATAAAGAATTTCAATTAGAAAGATTTTGGGATTCTCAACTAACTGATCCTTACAGAACTACGTTTGGTATGGATAAAAAAGCAGAAACTGAATGGAGATATAATTACAGAGATGTTTACATTAGTGAAGAGAATCTTAATAAATTGATGCTTCATGATGTAAAACCAATTCTAGGTTCAGAAGTAGCCCAACGTTTTATTTTCGCGCCCAAAAAAGAGTTCATGAAGTTGGATAATGATAAGAAATTTATAATTGCAAGATTAGCAATGGAGAATCAAGTAGCATGAATGCAGGAGAAATACTAGCTCAGCATGATTTTATTAAAAAGTCTTCTTTAGCAGTTCCAGCATTAGAGAATCTAGGATTAGGAATCTTAGCAGCTCCTTCTATAGCTGGGATTGCAGGTCACCCTATCAATGAAAATGCAAAGGAGGTAGCTGAAGTTGGAGGATTAGGTGTTCTTGCTGCACATCCAACCTATGAATTGGCCAATCATTATCTTCCAGAATCTGTTAAAAGTAGAATAGGGCAGACAGCATCTAATGTTGGAGGTCATGTTTTAGGAGGAACTGTTGGACTTGCTACTAGAGCAAGTCAAGGAATTGGCAATGTGGTAAACAAATTTAGAAGTGCAGCTCCAGTTTTGTCCAAACTAGCTTACAATTCCTTTTATCAAGAAGTATTAGAAATAAAAGAGGCGGCAACTTTAGACGTTCTAAGGCAAGGAGCACAAAGAGTTAAAGGGGTAGTTAAAGGAAGACCAGACCAATTTATTAAAGGCATTGTTCCTTTTGGTGCTGGACAAACTATTTCAAAACCAGGGAAATCTCTTGCTCAAGCTAAATCTTTATATAATGGGACTCCTCCTCGACCTCTAGAAGAGGGGGTTGAAGCAATGAAAACTTTAATTCCAGAAAAATATCATGGAAAAATTTTATTACCAAAAGGAGGAAGCTACAAGGCATTGAGAGAATCAGGTAATATTGCCAAAGTGTCAACTCCAGAAGCACGAAAAGGGGTAAATTCCACAATAAAATTACATGAGAATTTTGAGAGGCAAGTAAAACCCGATCAATACGCACCTTTAGCTTCTCATCTATCTCCTCAAGTAATGTTTAATGAACACAACTTATTAAGTGCAGCGACTGGAGAAGGGAGCGATGAACTAAGAAAGGCAATGCAGAGTATGAGAATAAACTCTCCTTCGAATGAAGGTCCCTTGCTTTCTCAGAAACTTAAACAATATTATGGGGATAAAGCTCCAGATTTCACCTTTGGAGAAGGTGCTAAAATACCAAAAGCCTTAAAAAAAGATTTTATTAAGAAATATAGAAGTGAGGCAATAAATAAATAAAAGGACGTGTTTTACACGTCCAAAGCTAACTAAGCTGCCTTTCTACCAACCTTATTCAAACTCTGCTTGACGCCCGTGAAACCCTTCGTCATATACACAGAATGCCATTTCTGGACCGTGAAAAGCTTCATTCCAACTTGACGAGCCACATGCTCGGGATCAATCTTCTGTGAAAGCAGGGATACAGCCGAATAAATCTTCTGCCGACGAGGAGTAAGCTCGTTGTACTTACAACCGAACTTTTCCTGGACAAGTTCTTCAATAGAAGCTGGAGTGTTAAATTGAGCGACTGCCTTAACAAAAGCTTCAAGTCGTTCCTTTTTCTCCGTAGCTTGTAGGGCAATCTTCTGCTTCTCTTTATTTACAATTCGATCAAAAGTCGCTGCGAACTTGCTTTCAATGACTCGTGCGTAGTTATTCATTTGGTGTACTCTTTTTTTTGCGGGTTGAAAGGGAATTCTACTTCAAATTTATTATTCCAAAATTTCAATAAAAATTTCATCTATACTTACTTAATGAAACAAGTCTTTATTAAAGATTCACACCCCATCAGTCTCTTTTTGGCCGCCGAAAAGATGTTGAGTGAGAAATATCCAGAACAGAACTGGAAAGTATGGGAGTCAGAAGTAATTGCCAAAGAAATTAACGATTTTATTAAGCCCAACAAGCTAACTAAGGAAAACTTCAACAAAATTATGGCAATGAAAACCCTTTATACTACAGATGCTGTATGGGAGCATTGGAATCTCTTCCTTTCTATAATGCAGAGTTTAAATTCTTTGACTCTCAATAAAGAATCGCTCTACATTACAGATCACCCACTTCCTTATCTTTACAATGCAGTTGAGATTATGAATATGTCGAGAAAACAAGAGTTCTCCAATGAAATTAAGAGATTTTGTGCCGCTATTTTCTTACATGAAAATGTTCATTATTGTGCTTCACCTTTAGAATTTGCACAGATATTTGTTTCGCAGCCAATTTATACTTGTCACAACTGTGGAAAAGAAGGATCAGCTTTACCACCATTTCAATTCGTTTGTGAAAGTTGTGGTGGAGCCTACAATTTGGAAGAGAAGGATAAAATATTTAATCACAAGCCAACAGAAATAAGTCCTGAGACTACAAATGTAAGTATACGTATAGAACATCCAATTGGAGACTTACAAAAACGATACGAAGAACTAAAAACACAATTGGATACCTCACATGAAGATATCCAATTGGAAGAAACAGAAACTGATATTCAGTGCGGGAAGTTACTCCTGTCCTACGAATTTACTCAGTTCCAATTAGCAAAACTCGAAGAAGAACTTTCCACTTATCAATTGATAGAGCAACCTATGAATCAAGCTCCTGTTGAACTTCCATCTCAATAATTGCCTGTTCCTTTTTAGCTAGGGATTCTTCCATCAACAGCAACTTTTTGCGCTCCTCAATGAGA
>OFQY01000555.1_pt1 | contig 14222 bp, 29 predicted proteins | sample 1542991 | NCBI WGS metagenome assembly OFQY01 (sample SAMN07774224, study PRJEB24372) | wastewater metagenome | isolation source: Exp Tend VB 10WW | collected 2016-02 | reverse complement strand
TGCGAGTCGCGGTCGGCCGTGGGGCCGTCGCCGTCGTCCTCGGCGTCGGGCTCGCGGGGCGCGGCGGAGGGGTCCACTGCGGAGCGGCCAGCACGACGGCGAAGAGAACGAGCGACGGCCCCACGACGGATCAGTCTCCCGACGGCTTCTTGGCCGGGTCCATCGCGGCCTGTTTCCGCTGTTCGTTGAAGACGTCGTAAGGCGTCTTCCCCCAGTCCTGGCGGAGCTTGCCGGGTTCGTTGATGTCGGGGAACACGCTCGGCTCCGGCGTGTACCGATTGATGAGAAGCTGCACGATCGCGGTGTCGGGCCAGAGGAGCGCGAAGCGCGCGACGACGGCCGGGTCGTTCTCTTTGATCTTGGCGATCACTTCCCACACCTTCGCCTTCGCGTCCTCCGTGTCGCGGAGGCTGTCGCCGGTCCTGGGATGGACACCGGCGTTCAGCGCCGAGACGAACGCGCCGATGTCGGCGAGCCCGGCGTTCGCGTGCCCGAGGAACCGCTCGCGGTCGTTCGAGCGGACGAAGCCGGAGAGCGCGAGCTCGCCTCCGACGGAGAGGTGGTTCGACGGCGTGGCCGAGAGCGCGAGGATCTTCGCCTCGATGTCGGTGAAGCGGGCCTCGATCGCGGGATCGAGAGCGTGCGGAGCGTCGGTCTCTTTGTCGTTCTTCATGGCGGGGATCTCCTTTCCTGCTCCCGATTCTACCGCGTCAGTTCGTCTCCGGCGGGACGGGGATCTTCCGGAGGTCGAGCACCTCCGCCTGCTTCTCCTCGGCCCCCTGCAAGTCCTCCGGCGTCGGCAACGCGCCGAAGCGGCGCTCGTAGTCGACGACGATCGCGATGAGATGGCCGATCAGGCCCTTGAGGAAGTGCGGCGTGAGGATGACGCCTCCGACGCCGAGGAGGTCGCTGTTCGGGAGCTTCGCGTAGAAGTCGACGACGATCTCGCCCGGGAGCGAGCGGTACGCCATAGCGTTAGCGTAGACGCGCTGGCCCGGAACGAGCGCGTCGACCCGGGCCTTCTTCTCGTCGTCCGGCATGGCCCCTCACTCCGTGAAGAACGCGACATCCCGCGCCGAGCGGACCATCATCGGCGACGTCGGCCAGTGGATCCTCCAGAAGCGATGACTCCCGAGGTCCGGGAATGCGAGGTGCTGAATGCCGTAGACCGGGTTCGTCGGCGTGAACTCGATCGTGTAGACGGCACCCGAGCCGACGCCGTACCAGACCGCTCCGTCGTCGGAGAACTGGACGACCGACTCGCCGAAGCCGTCGTCTTCCGCGAGCCAGCCGCGGGTATTCCCGGCGACGACGGTCGCCCGCCGGAATGCTCGGGGCTCGCCGGCGTCGAGCACGATCGCGGCCGGCATCTTCGACGGCCCCATCGAAGCGGAAACGGAGAAGCCGAGCCCGACGATGACGGAGGCGACACCGGTCGCGCTCCATCCCGGGCACGACGGGTGCTCGACCGCCTTCAGCATCTCGTTCGTCATTCGGCACGGAGCGCCCGGCCGCGTCTTCTCGCTGCACGGCGGCGCGATCGTCTGCGCGAACGCGCTCGAGGAGAAGAGCGCCACGAGGACGAGCACGAGCGCCGAGCGGCAGACCGACGTATCCGGGCCCCTCGTCGCGCTCGGTCTCTGTCTTTCGAGCCCGTCGAGCCGGACGAGGTTCTCGAGCCAGACGAGCCGGGCGTTCCGCCGCTCCATCTCCGCGGCGATATTCCGGCCGATCGCCTCCGCCTGGTACGGCGCGAGGTGCAGCGACATCTCGGGCACGTTCGGCACGCCGGCCCCGGTGAGGTACGCCTCGAGCACGGCGCACCGGCGCTCGAGCGCACCGATCTTCACGCTCGCGTCCCGGACCGCGTGCCCGACGAAGAGATCCTCGTCCGTGGGCTCTGCCGGGATGCGCATCTTCGGGCCGCGGTGTTCGGCCGCGAGCCGCCCGATGATCCGGTCGCACTGAGCGAGCCGCTCCGTGATCGGCGTCTCTCTGATCTTCGCGAGTTCCGCGTCGTAACGTTCCTGGCTCATCGCTTCTTTCCTCCCGCGAACGCGACGGAGACCGTCGCCTCGCCGTCTTTCCATTCGCGCCCGAGCGTCCAGCACCGCTCATCGTTCGGCGCGAGGCGTTCGGACTCGATGCGTTTCCGGTCCTTCGGCTCGCGCATGGATTCCAGCACGAGCCGGCGATAAATGTCGTTCTTCTCGTCGATCACGATGTCGTCGGCGACGACGGTCCGGATCTCCGAGAAGTTGTGGCCCGTGAGCATCACGACGTCGCCGGCGGCGAACGGCGGCGGCGCGGGCGGCGGGCCCTGGCGCTTCTCGCTCATACGCGCGTCGTGAAGACGTGGAGCCCGTTGAGCTTCTCCGCGATCGCGACGCGCTCGCGCTCGAGCGCTTCCGCGAGCATGAGGATCACGCTCGTGCGGTCGATCTCGACGACGATCGGCGGGCCGTCACCGGTCGTCCATAGGTGCGTGCATCCGGCGTCGCGGCCCCGAATGATCTCAACGCTCGAGGCCTTGAGTACCACTTCCCCGCCGTGTGCGCTGAGCAAGACCCATCCGGGGAGTGTCGACATCGCGCCGCTCATCGAAGGAACTCCGGGGCCACGCCCGCGTCGACGCGGAGTCCCTCGAGCCGCTTTGCGATCACCTCGGCAAGCGCGAGCCGCTCCGCCTCACGTTCGCGTTCGATCGCGTTCTCGATCGCGATCAACGCCGACCGCCCGGGACAGAGGACTTCCCATTCCTGCGGATCTCCGATCGTGTAGATGATCTTCACGATCTCCGCCGACGATGTCGGCACGAGCGCGCCGACGGAACTCGCGCGGATCGTCACGGGTAGACGCCCCCCGGGACGCTGGAAGACGAGCCAGCCATGCGGAAGGCCGAAAGGGTCGTGCTGCCACGAGGTGCGATTGTTCGTCGACATAGGTGCGGCCCCTCCTCGGGCCGTGGTTCAGTTCTCGAGGTTGATGTGAACGTATCCGGGACGGCCGGGCCCGCACGTCATGCGCGAAACGTCCTTTCCGAGCTTCCACGGTGCGCCGTTCGGAGCCGCCTCCGCGGCGAAGGCGAGGACGTCTTCGATTGGCATGTCCTCGGGTACGCACGCCTGAACCGCGTACGAGAGCGACCGGACGAGCATCGGCTTCAGGGGCCCCGGCGTCGGGAACCACGCGCCGGCCGCGTCGCCGCTAATCGTCGTCTCCCTGCGGCGCGGCCGCGCGGCGAGCCTCGGCGCTCTTGCGCCCCATCTCGCGGTAGTGCTGCTTCGAGCGGGTCGTCGATTTCCCCTTGCCGGCCTTCCCGCCCTTGCGCCCGAGCTCGCGCATCCGCTGGCGCACGGCGTCGTCGATGACGCTCTGCGGCACTGGATTCGTTTCGGTCGCGTCGAGCTTCTCGCCCGCCCTTTTCCTGGCACCCATTTCGTTCTCTCCTCTGTCCCGAGATTATACGCGAGCGGCTCGCGCTGATCCGACGCCCACCGGCACGAAGCGGTAGAGCCAGAACCGGCGGTGTTTCACCGGGCGGTCCCTGGCGAACGGGTCGGTCGCGCCGACGATCTCGACCCGGTGCCGCTTGCGGAGCTCGAAGATCGCGTCTTTCACGTCGCAGACGCGGGCCCCGGCCTGGATCTCGAACGTCGACGCGCCACGGGCGCCGCGTTTCTCGATGAACGAGAGGACGCGTGCGAGGCGGTCTGAGAGCGTCCGCGAGTAGTGCTTGCCGCGCTTCTTCATTTCGTGGGCTCCTTTCGTGATCCGAGCCGGACGACTTCGCCGCCGGCTCCGCGCTTCGCTCGCTTCCACTCGTCGACCGCTCGAGCGGCGCGCCACGCGGCGACGATGCGCGGCCCCCGGACGAAGGTCACGACGAGGACGACGGCGACGGCGAGCGCGATCGTCACGACGGCTTCCGCCCGTCGTTCGTCGCGTTCTCGGATGCGGGCCAGACGCCCACCTCAACCGCCCCGCCGCTGCTCGTCTGCCCGACGCGTACGAGCCACGCCGTGAACGCGGCGACGAGATCATTGAAAAGCTCGTCCTTCGACGGGTCGACGCGGAGAGCGCCGAGGCTCACGCGCGCGAGTTCGTCGGCCCCCTCGAGCGTTTCCATCTTCGCGAGGAGGAAGACGACGACGCCCTCCGCCGGACGCGTGCGGACCGCGATCCGGACCGCGCTCACGGCATCGGTCCGCTCTGCGCGTCGAGCGCCAAGCGCTCCTCGCACGTGGCGTGCGAGAGATCGCGGCCGCCGTCGGCCCTGGCGACGCGCGCGGCGTAGAAGCGCGTCTCGTAGCCGATCGGCGTCTCGCACCGGGTGCAGAGCGCGGCCGCTTCGGCCCGCGTCATCGCGCAATCGAGATGCCCGCACGGGTCGAGGCAGGGCCCCGTCTCCGTGCCTGGCGCTGAGATACGTCCGGCCGCCATTTATGCCCCCTTCGAGTAGTAGCCGGCCGGGACGTTGAGCCCGGCCGCGCGGATGATCCGCTGAAGCCTGCCCGTGCAGTTCTTCGGCGCGTTGACGAACACGATGCGGGCGTAGCGGTAGAGGCGAGCCGGGTCGGTCTCTGTCTTCGCGTCTTCGGCCATCGCGCCGAAGCCGAGAGCGGCGAGGAACACGGAGAGCGCTGGCCCTGGCGCGAGGCTCTTCGTCCGGTCGAGGCTCGCGATCGCGGTCTCGAGGTTCACGCCGCGCCGCCTTCGCGCTTAACGCGTTCGATCTGCTCGGCGAGGAGCTCGCCCCAAATGCTTCCGGGCGCGGCGTCGGCCTTCTCGCGGAGGCGGCGAAGGAGTTCGGCGTCCGACATCTTCCGCGCGTCGACGCGTTCGCGGCTCCGGCGCTCGAGCGTCTCCGGCTTCATGGCGCGGATCATGAGCCGGCCTGCTCGCGCGACGTCTGCTCGAGCCGGAGCGAGTGCCCCACGACGCGGAGCGGCCTCGCTTGCGCGCGCGGATCGTCGCGCGCGATCTCGATCGCGGCGAAGTAGAAGCCGGCGGCGCGGCGCGCGCAAAACGAGGAGCCCTTGACGTCCCCGATGCGGACGCAGTTCACGGCCTCGCGTCCGACGGCGCGGGCTCCTCGGATCGCGATGTCGAAGCGATCGCCGGGGATCGTGTCGACGTACCGGCGGCAGGCGTCAGTCTCGCGGCTCATCGCGGATCGGCCTCGCACCGGATGCACACGTACGGCGGGACGCGGCGCGTGTTCGCCGTCCGTTCGTCGTCGAGCCGATCGTGCGACTCGCAAAGGTCGACCGGCAGGTCTTCGTCGTGGCAGATACAAGCGGCCTCCTGGCAGTCGTCCTGCCGCTCGTTCGGCACCTCGACGTCGAGGCTCGAGTAGCACCGGCAGATCGGGCACGTGTCGGCGGCGAGGCGACAGTCGCGGACGTCGGCGGTTGCGGGATTCGTTGAGAGCTGTTTCATGAGAGGCAATCTAACGCGAGCGGCTCGCGTTGTCAAGCCCCGCTTTCCGTGCGGCTTTCTGACGGCCGGGAGCCGCTATTTCACGCCTTCCGGCGGTCCTCTTCGGCCTTCTTCTCGGCGGCCTCCCGCTCGTGCGCGGCCCGCACCTTGCCGTCGAAGTAGTCGCCCCACTGCGCGGCGAGCTCCCGCGGGAGCCTGGACACGTCGAGGAGCGAGAGGAGCACGGCCTCGCCGACGTCGGGCGAATGCCCGAGGATCTTCTTCTGGTCGTCCTTCGCGTCGAGCGTGATCTTGCCGGTGCGGAGTTCGTGCTTCGCGGACGAGAGATCGCCGACGATCTGCGGATGCGGGGGGAGTTCGATCTTCCGGCCGTTCGCCGGATCGAGAAGCTCGCGGCCGTTCCAGTAGAGAAGCGCCCGCATGATGTTGAAGCCGAGAAGCCCGCTTCGATCCTTCTCGTTCGCGTTCGGCGCTTGCGAGCCGATGAACGGGTAGACGCGTGCTTCGTTCCCTTGCTTTGCGAACTCGTACGCGGACGCGCCGACGCCGTTCGCGTCGACGAGAGCGACGCCGCCGGCGACCATCCGCTCGAGGAGGAAGAGCGCGGCCGCTGGCCCGTCCGGCGTCACCTTGCCCGGCTGCACGTCGTCCGCGTCGAGCTCCACGCGATCGCCCCACCTCGAGGCGACCGTCGTCGAGTCCGCGCCGCCGTGAGCGATGTCGGCGCCGTGCTGATCCGGAACGCCGAGCGCCGCGCGCCTGGCATCTCGAGGAAGAGCCGAGAGCGGGTTCTCACGCCATCTCTTCTGCGCCGCGCGAATCCACTCGGCCGGGATCACCTGGCGGATGTCGGCACGGAGCCCGATCTTGAAGTCGCCGCGCGCAAGCTGTGAGCGGTAGGGCTCGGGCAGCATGTCGAGCGTCCGCTCGTATTTCCCGTCGGCATAGATCGGGTTCTCCGATCGGAACGCCGGCACCCACGTGATCGACGTCGCCCATCGCTGCGCGCCGTCGACCGTGTGAGGCCCTGGCCCGTCGACCCATAGAGGGGCCTCGCCGAGGCCGCGGAACACCGCCCACCGGATCACGCCGGCCGCGGTCGGGTAAAGCTCGTGCTCGTTGTCGATCCACGGCCCGAACCACGCGAGGAGCCAGTAGCCCTCTGCCGACGCCGGCGGGTTCGATCCGATGATGAGGCACGTCCTCCCGCGGCCGGAACGCGTGCGCTGCCAGCCGACCGCCATACGGACGTAAAGCTCGGGGAACTCTGCGGCCTCGTCAAAGAAGAGCCCGTCGCGGCCCTTGCCTCGCACGCGCCGAAGCGCCTTCTCGTCCGGGATCGCCGAGAGCGAGACCGTGCGCTTCTTCCCGCGGATGCTGAGCTTCCACGTCCTCGAGCCGCCGCTCGCCTTGTCCTTTCCGTACCGCCCCCACTTCAGCGTCTCGACCGTGCGGTCGATCGCGCCGTCGGCCTGGGAGAGCGCGACGAAGTTCCGGCGGTAATAAACCGGGTTCTCGAACTCCTCCGCGGCGATACAGAGGAACGAGTGCGTTTTCCCGGGGCCCGCTTCGCCGAGGTTTCCGATGATCTGCACGTCGGAGTTTCGGACGAGGTGCCGGAGAAGTTCCTGCCCGCCCGGGAGCGGCTTCCACGAGAACGTACGTCGGAGCTTCCGGACGCGGGCGACGAGTTCCTCGCGATCGTCCGGGCCGAGGCGATCGATGAGCCGCTCGAGCGCCGGGAGTCGCTCCGCTTCCGGGAGCGCTAGAACTTTCCCGACGTCGAGCGGCACCCGATCACTTCTTCGCGCCGCGAGTTCCGGCGGCTCGCTTGCGCCGATTTCGGAAAAGATGGGACTCGAGCTTCGCTTTTGTGGTCGCGTCGAGCGTTCCGAGCGCGTTCATCACCTCGACCATAGCGGCAAGAATCATGATCTGCTCGAACCGCCCGAGGCTCGCCGGCGTTGTTTTCACCGCGTCACCTCCCACGCCGACGTCGTCCACTCCTCGGCCTCTACGTGCCGCGGCTTCGAGTGCTTCGTGACCTTGAGCCGGATCGAAAGCTTCTCGCCGAGATGGAAAAAGCCGACGATCTCCGTCGTCCCCGAGTAGATCGGGACGCTTCCGGTTGGCCCGGGTATCGGGTTCGCGTAGGGCTCTCCGTCCGGCTTGCCGATGAGCGAGCCGTTCCCGTTCGCGTGCTCGAGCGCCTCTTTCATGTTCGCCGCGACGAACGCGCTCATGCGCCAGTGCGGCTCGCACTGGGGCGTCCTGGCGTTCCCGAGCGGGTACACGGACACGGCCGGCGTGAGCCGCAAATCGCACGCCTCCCATGTTCGCTCGACGACGACGACGGTGTCGGGAGAGATGTCGACGGCCTTGAGCGAAGCGGCGGAGAGAACGAGCGCGGCGATGAGAAGCGAGAACTTGAAGCGCATGCGGGGCCTCCCTTTCTTGAGCCCCGATCATATACGGCGACGCGAGCGGCTCGCGCTAGTTCTCCTGCGGCTCCGGTTCTTCCTTCTTCGCAGCCGCGGGGATCGCGGACGCGTTCTTGAACACCTCGAGAAGTTCGCGAGCGATCGCCGTCGTGTCAGTGTCTCCCTCGTCGCCGTCGTCGTCGCGCGGCTCCATTCGGATTCCGAGGATCTGAGCGATCGAGACGGTCGCCTCCCTTACCTCCGCGAGGAACCGTGGATCGCCGACTTGCCCCGTCCGCTCGATCGTCTTCTCTGTGAGGGGCGGCGCCTTGAGCGTCTTCCCGTTCCGCCTGGCCGGCGGCTGTTCCTTCTCGATTAGCCGTTGCTTCTCGCGGTCCTTCTGCGAACGAACCCACGCGTCCGCCGCCTCACGCGCTACCCATTCGAGACGGGCAATCGCGCGCGCTCGGTTGTCCGAGATCCTCGCCGCCGCCATCGCGCGCCACTCATCGTTCAGGCGCTTCACTTCGACGCGCACGGTCTCGCGCGACATCGCCCCGTTCATGAGCCGCGTGATCGCGGCCGTGCTATGCCCGCGGACCGTGAGCTCGGCGATCTGGACGAGGTCGGCGGCTCGCTGCTCCGGTGTCCGACGCTGCCCGCTTTTCAGCGGTACGCGCGAAGGCGGAGACGGGCTCGGTTTTGGAACCGGGCCCGCCGTGTAACGTCCGTTTACCTTCCGCCGCTTCGCCGCCAAGTTGTTCTATCGCAGGCTCATTTAGCCGGCGGCGTCGGCCCCGGGTCTGGCGGGCTCGATGACTCGAACGCGGACGGCGTCGCGAGGGTCTCGAGGCTCGTGAACATCGGCACGACGTCGCTCGGGCGGGGGCCCGGAGGTTCCGGACGGTAGTACCCCCACTCAATCTCACGGGGCCTGCTCGCGCGGAGTTCTGCGGTCCCTTTCTCCGCCGCCTCGCGGAACGCCGCGACGATCGGTTCTTCGTAGATGTCGGGGCCCGTGTGAAGCCTCCGCGGCGGCGGCGGGGGCCATTCGAGCCCGAGCGCGATCCGGGCACGCGCGACGCCTCCCGCCGGCGGGGGCGTGTCTTCGTCGTCGTAAATGGCGCGCGTCTCCGCGGGGGACGGGAGAACTCGGTAGGAGCCGCCGGACGTTGGCTCGTCGTCCTCCGGTCCTACCAGCCCGAGCGAGATGGCTCGCGCGCCAGGGATCGGGCCGTTCGGGTCCGGGGGCACGACGTCGCGCCTCCCCGGCATCTGATCGAGGACGCGGGCCCGGTGCGCGAGGAGCGCCGAGACGATGGCCGTCAGGACGCAGCCGAGGAGGAACGAGAGAGGCGCGCTCACTTCGCGGGCTCCTCTTCGAGGTCCGTCGTCGCCCCGCACGTCGGGCATGGCGAACGGAGAAGCGTCTGCCCGTCACGCGAGACCGGGAAGAGGTCGCGTTTTACCATCCCGCGAAGCGCGTCTCCGGCCTCGATGTGGGGGGCGTCCGGGTTCCGAACGGTGCGCCCGTCGAGCTTCGTTCGCGTGAATAACCAACCCGGCTTGAGCGCGCGGAGCGTGGTCTTTCCGCCCGACGGTCCTACGTACGCCACGGACAGCGCGGCGTCGCGGAGAATAATCCAGCACTCGGCGTCTGGATTCGCGAGTTCCTCCGGCGTGACGTGCTCCGGGTAGATGTCGGCGGCGAGGCCCGTTCCGAACCATCCCAGCCCTTGATGCATGGATTTCCGCGTGAGTCCGTCGCAGTTCGTGACGATCGACCCGGGAGCCGTTCGCCCTTGCGCCCATAGCGACTCCTGTCGCTCCATCGAACGGAAGCCCTCGCGGGCGGAGTACGGCCTCGGAGTCGCCGAGGCGAGGCCGTCCATGAGGCACTTGATCGCGACCCGAAAGCGCGGGTGCAGGCCGTTCGGATCGTACGGGGCGGCGGGGATGACGTCGCTCATGTCGTGGCCGTCTCTTCCTTCGCGCTTCCCTTGCGCGCGTTTCGTTTCGCGAGCTTCGCGGACCTGCGGAGTTCCTTCCGCTGGCGCGGGGCGGAGATGAGCTTCTCGAGGAGGATGAACATCGCCTGAATCGGGCCCTCAAGCGCGAGGCTCTGATCGAGCGTCGCGAGTTCGGCGATCGGCGGGCCGCCGTCTTCTCCTGGCGCTCCGCGCACCTCGAGGATGAATGCGACGAGCTTTCGCTCCGGGAAATGGATCGCGTGAATCTGAGCGTTCACGCCGAGGGAGTCGGTGACGCTCCGGGAGTTGATCCGCGCCGGGGGCCCGGCTTCGGCCTTGTCCTCGGGCCTTTCGTTTCGGCGACGGAACCAGCGGGTGATCCGTTCGCGGAGCGTGTAGTCGGGTTCGATCCTGAGCTTCATCATCTCGCGTGACTCCTCTTTCGTTTCGGATCGGGCCCGCAAGGTCGGACGGTGATGACGCCGATTCTTCGCGCCGGCGTGAGTTCACACCACGGGATCGCCCGGCGTGTCTGCCCGTTCGTGAGGATCGCGCGCACGGGCTCGGTTCCGAGCGCGTAGTAGCCGACGACGTTCGACGTGTCGAGCTCGAATCGGGGCCAGCCCCAGCCGGTTGCGAACGTGCAGCAGTTCGCCGTGGCCGTTCCGCTCACGGCCGTCTCGAGCACGCCGCCGAACGCGACGGCCGTCGTCCCCGGGAAGCCGAGCGGCGGCTCGGTCGGGGCGGGAGCCGGGAGCGTCCGACTCGTCGTCTTGGCGAACGCTGCTGCCGTCGGCTGCTGCGCCTCATGGATCTCAATCCATAACGCGACGACGCATCCCACGATCCCGAGCCCGAGCGGCAGGATCAGCCCGGCCGTATCTACTGAGCGGCTCACGGCGTCGCCCCGTTCTTGATATTCCGGATCAGGTCCGAGAGCTTCTCTTCAGCGTCCGACGCGCGCGTCCTGGCGGCCGACGCCGCGCTCGCCTCGCGGTAGAACTTCTCCCGGGCGTTCGCGGCCAGTGCGGCGAGCGTCGGCGGCTCGTCGCCCCATTCGCCGCCGTGCGTATCGTCCGCGAACGAGAGCGCCTTTCGGATCTCGGCTTCGGTTCGCTTGCGGAGGAACCTCACGACCGGTCCCCCAGGTAGCGGACCATGATCGCGACCTTCTCTTCGGCCTCGAGTGCCCGCCTCTCAAGCTCGCGCATGCGGTCCTTCACGAGCCGGTCGAGCGTCTCGCCGTTACCGAAGCCGAGCGCCTGCACGCGGAGCCGTGCGTTCTTCGCGCGCGCGATGCTCGCGATTTCCGTGAGGCTCATGTGTTCTTTCGTCTCGTGATCGCACGCGAACGCGAGTTCACCGCGGGCCCGGATGACGTCCGCCCTCAACGCTTCACACGATGCCGCGTCGGCGTCCGCCTTGCGATACATCTCGGCGGCACGCTGCACGATCCGAGAAGTCGTCGCCGTGACGTTTTCCTTCCGCAAGGAGTCGGCGGCGAAGTCGAGCGCCTGGCTGATCGTGCGGAGTTCCATGTCCTGAGATTTCGCGGCGGCCGCTGCCAGCGAGTCCCATCCCTTGAGCCTCGTGCGCATGCTCGCCACAACCCATTGCATCATCTCCGCCATCTGGACGAGCGAGAACGTCGTCGCGTCGGCCGGGACGGCGGTCTCGAGCGTGTCCGCGAGGAGTGCGCGGGCGCGTCGCACGCTCTCGAGCCCTCCGTCTTTACAAAGCTGGACGTCGCGCGGGTCTGTGGGTGCCGGTTGTTCGTTGCTCATGCTGTTCCTCCCTTTGCGGTGCTCGGGAGGTTAGCGCGAGCGGCTCGCGTTCGTCAACCGATGCGGCGGCGATCGGCTCCGCGGTTCGCGCGGCATCTCTGACAGACGGCCTCATCGCGACTCTCGCGGCGAGCGTCGATCACGAAGCGGTCCCCGATCTTCTCGCCGCACTCCGCGCACGAGCCCTTGCATACGGCGGCGATCGTGTCGCGGAAGAAGTTCCGGATCTCCCGCTCGGGCCCGTTGATCGCCTGCCAGAGCGGCGGGACGCGCGAGGGGTGCGGCACCCATGCGAGCGCCCACGCGAAGCGCCGAGCGTCCGTCGACGTCGGCCCCGGCGCGCATTCGTCGACGAACTCGACCCGCCTGAAGGAACGCTCCGGAACGTCGAGATCGAGCCCGAGATAGACGGCGACGTCCTGCCCGAGCGCGATGATCCGGCTATGCCGGGCGAGCCCTGGCGCGACGGAGAAGATGCCGGCCGCGATCCTCCTCGTCGGAACGTGCCTCGGGTTTACCGGCGCGGAGCGGAGGAGATCGACGCGCCAGAACATGCGCGAGTAGCCGCGAAGGGAGAGGCCCGTCCATTCGTGGATTCGCGTCGACGTGTCGGGCCGCCCTGGCGGGGCGAGCGCGACGATAGCGATCGATGTGCCGTGCTCCCCGCTCATTCTTCAGCGTCGCACCGGAAGCGGTGCCGGCACTTGGGGCACGTATGCCGCACGACGGCGGCGCGCACGGGCGGCGGCGGCGGCTTCGGCGGTCCGACCTTGCGGAAAAACTCGACCTTCTCGAGCCGTTCGCTCATCTCGTCGAAGTCGGGCAGTTTCGCCGCCAGCGCTTTGAACTTCTCGACGTCGATCTCCGCCATCGACCCGAGCGCGTCGTACGTTGCGAGCGCCTCGAGTGCTTCGGCTTCCGAGAGGTCGGTCACGAGCGCCGGGATCTGTTCGCCTGGGGGCCAGTCCTCGACGCGCATGTGCCCGTCGACGAGCGCGTACTTCCCGCGGCCGAGCGAGCGGACGATGACGGCTCCCACGAAGCCGAGCTTGTCGAGCCCCTCGCGAAGCGCTCGGCGCTGAGCCGTGCCGTGTGTTCGGAAGTTATCCGGTGCGGGCTCGATCGACTTCGGATCGAGAAGAGCGAGGCGTTGAGTTCGGACGCGGATCTCTCGCGCTTTGCTCTTCGCCTCGCCCTTCTTCATGCCGAGATTCTACGTCAGCCGGCGACGGCGAGCGTGTTCGTGCCGTCGTCGTTCGGCGACTGGCTCGCGGGCCGCTCCGGTTTCATCCCGAGCGCGACCATGCGATACGCGATGAACTGCCCGACGAGTTCCGCGATCGCGCCGGTCCCGCTCCGCTTGATGAGCCCGATCCGCTCGAGCGCCAACCGCACCTCAACCTCGCGGTTGTGGTACGCCTCTAGCTGCCGGTCGCGGTTCTTCAGCGCTTCGACCGCTTCTTCCGCGAGCTCCTTCCCGCCCGGACTCATCGCGGCAGCGCGGTAGCCCCCGATCCCGTATCCCGCGAGGATGCGGTTCGCCTCGTCGATCCTTCTTTCGGCTGTCACGGCGCGATCGAGGAGCATCCGGTTCCCGGCGATGAGGCGCTCGCACTCCGCCGTCATCACCTTCAGCTTGACCGCGTCCTTCGTGGGCTTCGCTGCCGTCGTCTTCTTCTTCATTTTGCGACTCCTTCCTTCTTCGCTTCGTCGCGTCGCGCCATCGCGACATCGATCAACCTCGATGCGTCACCTCTCGAGAGTCCGAGCGGGGCGGATACGCCGAGCCATTTCAGCATCTTCCTTTGCTTCTCCGTCGCCGATTCGCCTCGCCACGGAGCCGCCGGGTTCACGAGGATCTTCGGGACGGCCGAGCGGGTGAGCTTCTCGATCTCGGCGATCGCCGTGAAGTCCATCGTGGCGCCACCTTCGGTCTCACCGATCACGGCGCTGACGCGGGACGTGATCGCATCGACGTCGATCGTCTGCAAGCCGCGGTCGGTGGGATCGAGCGTCTGGATCAGCGCCAGCACCGCCTCGACCCGGGCGAGCGGAACGCCGAGCCGGTTGGCGATATCGAGTAGCGAAGCGGTAAGATATCCCGCCTCGTCGATCTGGTCGATCAGATGCTGGGCGATGAACAGATCGGCGCCATCCACCACCGCGCCGGCCTGAGCAAGCAGGTGATCGGCGAGGCTGAGGTCGGGGGCGGAGAAGCTGTCGAAATCGGGGCCATCCTCCCCCATCCCGCCACCACTGCTGGCCCCGTTGAGGCCAAGCGCGCCGTCCATGCCCGCCGCGCCCGGCTGATCACCGATCGAATCCGATGCGCTGTCGTGGTGGAAGCTCTCGGCGGTGAAATCGACATCGAGCGAGGCCTCCCCGGCATCGCCCCCGCTGATCAGCAATTGGTCGGCGGTGGCGGGTTCGTCGCGGATCGGCGCATCGGCTTCGCGTTCCTGCGTCGGGCCGTCATCATCGGGTGCGCTTGCTTCGAGCAGCGGGTTGCGCTCGATCTCTTCAGCCAGAAACCCCTCAACCTCGAGGTTCGACAATGCCAGCAAGCGAATCGCCTGCTGCAATTGCGGCGTCATCACCAGCGATTA
>OFQY01000553.1_pt1 | contig 14259 bp, 19 predicted proteins | sample 1542991 | NCBI WGS metagenome assembly OFQY01 (sample SAMN07774224, study PRJEB24372) | wastewater metagenome | isolation source: Exp Tend VB 10WW | collected 2016-02 | reverse complement strand
CGGCTTCGCATGCGAAGCCGGGCCAGTATAATTTTATAGCTTAAATTTAGAACTATCTGTTCAATTGCCTAACAAATACTTTTTCTGCTAGCTGACTTCCAACCAAAGCTACACAAAGCAACAATCCATAACTTAAAATTAAAATATCGTAAGTTAAATTTAACCCTTGCAATGAACCAAGCAAAAAGGCGCTATACCAAGAAACCATAGACACCGCCCCACAAGCAAAGGCCCATTTACGAAAAGATTTTATTTCAACACTCCCCTGTCCCTTACCTGAAAAGATTTTAGTTATTTTAGGCGAGATAAAAACATTTAATACAACCCCGTTGACAATCAAAACTCCAACAATACTCATCTTGGCTAAAAATTTGCTTGAGGCTAAATAATATTCTGGATTACCTAATAGAATTAATAATCCAGTAAAAACAATTCCCCCAAGAGCTGTCCAAATAACTGCTGACAACAAATTCATAACTCTAGACTCAAAGTTTGAAATTTTAAGGTCTCTCAAAAATTTAAAAAACAAAACATCGGTGATAGTTGCGCCACCAAGCCCAATTGCGACACACAGAACATGCGCCACTATAATGTATAATGAATAATTTAGTAAAACTTCTTGCATAACTATTTAAGAAAAACTGTGGCGAGGACTCCGGCAGTGACTAAAATTCCACCTGTGACATTTCCCACAGTTGCCTTTTCTCCAAGGAATATAAAAGCCATAATAACGGTTAAAGCCACGCTAAGCTTGTCTATGGGAGCAACACGACTCGCCTCTCCTAATTGCAAGGCTTTGTAGTAAAACAACCAAGACAAGCCTGTTGCAATTGCTGAAAGAATAATAAAAGTGTAGGAGTACTTGGAAATTTTAAAAACATCGCTAGCGTTGCCTTGAAATAAAACAATTATCCAAGCAAAGCCAACAATAATAACTGTGCGGATGGCCACAGCTAAGTTGCTGTCAACACCCTTAATACCAATCTTGCCAAAAATGGCAACCAAAGAGGCAAAAAATGCGGATAAAATTGCGTAAAATACCCAAGTCATATTTATAGTGCTTAGTGCTTAGTGCTTAGTTCTAAGAAATTAATGTAGCTAGCAGAAGCTAAACTTTTATTTAGTCTTTCAAATCCCAATATGCTTGCCGTGCGCGTATTATCAAAAGCTTCTTGTTGTGTTGGGTTACCAAGCAAAACTGTAATTAAGTAATTGCCTTGGTTATTCTTCGAAGAGGCTGCAAAATTATATCTCGACTCATCTAAGTACCCTGTTTTGCCAGCAATAATGTCTACCCCAGGGTCACCAAACATTTTATTAGTATTTTTAATGGTATGGCATTTTTTGCTACCCCCTACACTACAAAAATATACAGATTTTTTTTGTGCGATTTCTCGAATCCGGCTAGTACTAAAAGCGGCTTGAGCAATTTTGGCTAAATCCAATGCTGAAGTTTGGTTATGTTCGTTAATTCCACTTGGCTCAAAAAACATGGCGGTAGTTGCACCAAGACTTTTAGCTTTGTCATTCATTTTTTGAGCAAACTGCTCCCGCGACATGCCCGTGCAATTTGCCAATGCGTTTGCAGCATTATTGGCTGAACCAATTAGCATTGCTGCCAATAAGTCCTGCAAATAATAGACTCCCCCATTATTTGTATATAAGTGAGCGCCTCCAACAGTGTCTGTATTTCTAACCACACAGCGTTCTTTAAAATTTGGATTTAAATCCAAAATAACCTGAGCTGTGACTAATTTTGTGAGGCTTGCTGGTACCCAAGGACTGCCAGCATTTTTTGAGATAACAACTTCTCCCGTGACTTGATTCATAACCACTGTGGCATAGGAGCTAGTTTGCACATCAGACACCCCTAAAACTTGTCCCAGTCCCACACCTAAAAGCTCATCCATGGTTAAAGCAGAAGACACCGCCGGCATTAAGCCGGCGGTTAACAATGCAAAAATTGTAACAATCTTTTTCAATTTCATATCATTACCATACTTAGTACCAAGTACTCAGTACTAAGTACTGTTCTATTGCATCATGCTTCCAAACTTAGATTGAAGCATTTTTTTATGTTGTTTAAACAAATCTTCAAGTGCTGCCCGAACATGGCGCGCAACTTCACTTTTATCTCCAGCAATAGAGGCGTCGACCTCCACACTTTTAACAACTTGGTTACCGTCTATAACAATTTTAATTTTTTCTCCACTAGATTTACCAGTAACTGTCTCATTTCCAAGCACACCCTCAATCTGCTTGGCCTGCTTGCGCATTTCATTAACATCCTTAATCTTGTCTAAAAATCCCATTGTATATTCTCCGTAATATTAGTAATCTGAATTTTAATTCATCAAGGCCGAGCGCAAAACTCTTACCAAGGCCCCTAGGGCAATTATGCTAAGGACAGCGACAATAAGCCAGCCAAACACAGGAATCAACGCTAGAATGGCCATTATGGCTACACCAACTAACACTGCTTGCCAATCAGCAGATAATGAAGGTCGTTTTGTTAGAACTTTAACTAACCATGCACCAATAAAGATGCTAGCTAAAAGCGCTGATAAACCAAAGAATAATAAATAAGCTAAGAAGCTTAGTAGTGCCACGTAGTAACCTACTAAAGTTATTAAGACAAGCAGTCCACCGATTGGACCGACAATCAAAACTAGAAAACCAATTCCAAGGTTTTTTCCCGGTTCCTTATTTATAAGGTCTACCACTGACTGAGTTTTTGTCTTAAATAATCCAATTAAGAGCATGCCAGAAATTATCCATGCCAATAATTTAATGGCAAAAGCAAAACCGAGCAAGCCAGCCATTCCTTTGCGCGCAACATCACCATCTTTTCGTCCATCTTTATAAGGTTTGTAGTCTATGCTTGAAACTTTTGCACCATCTTTAACTATTGCTTCCTTTTTACCATAATATGTTATGGCTCCAGCAACTTCTGCTTTAGAGCCAAAAGTTAACTGTTCACTGCATTGAATCTTTACTGTGCCTGCTACTTTGTTATTTATAGTCACAGTCCCACCAGAAGCCATGAGCATTCCACCAACTGGGCCGTCTATAGTTATATCACCACTACCCACTACAACGTCACCTGCGATAGTCGATTTTTCTGAGGTAGTAATTGTGCCACCAAAACCAAGAAGGTCACCACCAACTGTTCCTGAAATAATAACTGTTCCGGCAAAAACTCGGACATCGCCACCAACATTACCAAGAATGTTCACAGTTCCACCGGCAACAACCACATCCTGTTCGACAGGACCTTCAATAGTTAGTGTTCCACCTGCGGCGTACAAGTCACCTTTGGTTTCTCCAGAAATAGTTACAGAGCCACCAGCTGTATATAAATTACGGTGAACTTCACTGCTTGAGGTTTTAACTTTACCATTGTCGTCATTACTTGGTGCAATAAATTCTGCGGCATAAGTGGTCGCAGTAAGACCCACTAACAGGCTGAGGGCAGCCATAAACACAGATATTTTTTTCATATGTAAATTAATTAATTGTAGATTTATATTTACAGTATACTGAATATTCGCCTAATTTGCAAATATTCTCTTAAAAGATTTCGAGATGAATATCGTGGGTATGGTGCCCTTTTTTCAAAAGTAAAGCTCTCATTTCTGTGACCATTTCTTGACTACCACACAAATAAAATAACCTGTCAGAAAAACGCTCAAAAGCACTGTCGACGTAAGTAGTGACTCGACCAGTCTCGCCCGGCCAATGACTTTTTGGCTGACTTAACATTGGAATAAAACCAAAGTTTGGATGGAGTTTTTCTAAACTATTAAATTTATCAAAGTAAAAAACATCTTCCTCACTACGTACCCCAAACACTAACGTAACCGCATGAACATAACCTTTGGTTAATAAATCTGGGATCATACTATAAAATGGGGCAATGCCAACTCCAGTCGCCACAAAACACAAATTACGATTAAAGTCGATCTCTTTAATGCCAAAAACACCCAAGGGACCTCGCATTGAAATACTATCCCCCACTGCTAAATTTCTCACAAATGTTGAACCAATACCATCTGGAACAAGTTTTACACAAAAAGTTAAGGTAACGTCACCTCCAGTAGGAACTGAAGTAATGGAATATGAACGCCACGTGCCACTGCAATCAAACTGCATAAACTGACCCGCCAAAAAACTCAAGGGTTCTGGAGGGACCAAACGCACATGAAGCTCTACAATATCTGTGGTGAGATATTTTATTGCTGTTACTTCAGTTAAATAAGTTTGCATTGCCATAATTGAACATAATTCATTCTACTAATCAAACAGGCTGGGTCCAAAACTCGAAACTTTTTTCTTCTTATTTGTTAGTGGCTTGTGCTTCTCTAAATTGTTGTCAGCAACTTGTTTACTTTTTAATGCTGTCTGGCTTTTGAAATTTTCAAATTTATCTCTAGCATTCCAGTATTCACACCAGTCACAATGTTTGCCTGTTTCTGGAATGACATTACTATCAAGACATTTTTTTATTTCAAACAAAGTTTTCTCCACCCAAGAATCACTACCTTTATGTTCAATTAAATTTACGTCAAAATCTATGCGCTTATCAAAAGCTTGCCTGTCCATTTTCCCAGTACAGTAAACAAAATATCCAATATCCGAAACCTTCAAACCATTCTGACGCAGTAGCCATTGGTAAACTTCCATCTGTCTTTTATAACCATCTTGCCATTCTTTGTCTAAAGCTTTTACTGCTTCATCTTTAGCTGTGGCTTTATAGTCAACAACAATATATTCATTCTTACCATTAATCCATAAGTCATCAATCGCGCCAGTTACAAGCAATCCAGTTTCTTTGTGTAAAAATTTTACGCCACCAAAGTTTCTCCGCCATTCGTCTAACTCCAAATGAGACATTGGCCTAGCGTCTATTCCGTACTCTATTTGTAACGGATGTTGTTTATTCTGAACTCTATATGAATCAAACTCTTGTTTCAAAAGATAATCAACTGCGCTGTTGATAGAAAAAGGGAATCCAGGAACCCTCTTTAAGCCAAGCTTGTTATCAATATAAAAACACCTAGGACACTCCTTAAATAAGTCGATCTTAGAGCGACTTAATTTCCAATTTACTCCACCGTAGTTCCAAGATTCTGCTCTTTTTGAGTTGTAATATTCTGACATTTCTTAGAGTTTAAGGACGTTTCAATTATAACACGCAAAATACAGATAGACTTAAACCATATTTATTTTGGCAGGATACGAAAAATACGATCGTCGGAGGGTGCTAGCTTGCCACGTCCATCGCGGTTTGAAGTTGAAAAATAAATGTAGCCGTCTGGTCCTTGGGCGACTTCACGGATCCGGCCAAATCTTACCTCTAGCAATTTCTCATAGCTTGCAACCTTATCAGGATTTTTCTCATCAAATACAATCCGCATTAAGCCTTCGCCCTTTAAACTACCAAAGAAAAAGTTATTTTTAAACTGCGGTATCACATCGCTGTTGTAGAACATAGCAGAGCCTGGTGCTTCAGCTGGTGTGAATACTAAAAGTGGCGCGATTGTTCCATCGCGTTTTTTTTCGTGCGATACAAGTGGCCAGCCAAAGTTTCCACCTTTGATAATATGATTAACTTCATCCCCTCCTGCAGGTCCGTCAAACACTGAAGGTCCATGTTCTGTTTCATACATCTCACCCGTTACCGGATGCCAAGCGATTCCTTGAGGATTTCTGTGACCATAACTCCAGACTGGGCTTCCAACAAAAGGATTATCGTTTGGAATGGAACCGTCACTATTTATGCGCAAAATTTTACCGCCCAGCGAATCAAGTTTTTGAGCAATGGCTTTTTCTGTAGCATCTCCCGTTGTTATGTAGAGTTTTCCATCTGGGCCAAAAGAAATGCGAGAGCCTGCGTGGTACTGCGCCGCTGGAATGTTATCGATAACAATTGTGTCATCTACTAATTCATTTCCAGCGTCACGAAAACGGACAACTTTAACTTTTAAATTACCACTCCGTCCATAGGCAAGCGACGCATAAACAAATTGATTTTTTTGATAATCAGGATCCAAAGCCAAAGACATTAAACCTTCTTCACCAGTCGTTGAAACTTCGGAAAAAGTCCGAAGCGGCTTGCCTGTCAGCTTTCCATTTTCAACAATACGAACTCGCCCAGGTCTTTCTGTCACTAGCATCCGATTCTCGGAAGTAAATACAATGCTCCATGGAATTTGCAAACCCGTGACAACTTCTTCCACTTTGTAAGGCACACTTTGTTTTTGCCCGCCACTTGTTTCTAATGATTTTTCAATTTGATTAACTATCTGGCCTGGCTTGAGCCCAGACTTAAACAAAGCAAACCGGTCAACAACAAACCAGCCAACTGCTATGGATACAGTAATACTGACAAGGATGGCGATGGTATTTTTTTTAGTCATAATATGAAAGTTTCTCAATACCTCTACTCTTATGTCATCCCGGGATCCACGAGTCATCGAGGGATACCCGGGATCCATCATTCTGGATTCCCGATCAGGTAGGGAATGACAAATCAAGTTGATAATACAGGAGCTTTTTTAATTATCCTGATTCATTGCCATGTCACCAAGCACCGAGCGAGGCAAAAAATAATATACCGGAACTAAAATAAAAATAGCAAGTGAAATATAAGGATGAATAAAAGCGGCTAATACGGAAACCCCGTATAAAATAATCCCAAATAGTGAACGACGGTATTCGTTTTTTCGAGCTGTTTCTTCAACATGTTCATGAATAAGTCTGCCTTTAAAGAAAGCATGCCGAACCATAAGCCTAAAGGCTAAGGCTCCCATCATCAGCACAAAACCATATAAAGCTATAACCAAAGACTGGGTTGGATACTCGCCTATAAAACCGGTGACAAATGGGATAATAGCCAGCCAAAACAAGAGATGATTATTATACCAAAGGAGACTTCGGTCTGAGCGGCTCACAGAATGAAAAAAATGGTGATGATTGACCCAAAAAATACAAATAGTTATAAAACTGACAACAAAACCAATGAACTTTGGGAAAAGATGAACCAAAGACTCTCTGACAGCAATGTTACTTAAATCGTGTAAGTCGGGAACTTTAATTTCTAAAATAAGCAAAGTTACAATAATAGCGATAACTGCATCGCTAAACATTTCTATACGAAGCGTACTTTGCGAATGATCGTCGTGCGTTGATTGTGACATATAAAAAATAGAACACTAATAATTAAGGTGTCTTAATCATAGCAAAGATTGGCTTTTAGAGCGATCAGAAAAAGCTTTATTATTGACAAAATCTTATAAAAGAGTATGATTTGCTTGCCGAACTGAAACTTGGAGGAGAGTAATGGAACACCGAAATGTTGTAGTGACCCAAGAGCATCAAGAAGTGGCCCGACACTGGAAGCCCATTATGGGAATCCTCTGGCTCGGTCTGATTTTGACAGTCGCCAACGACGGATGGAGCCTAATTGGTGGCGCCCCGCTGGCGAACTCCTTTCCCGGCCTGATGCCGCTGTTCTTTGTGGCCATGATTGTTGTGATGCGCCAAATCCGGCGCCTTGACGATTTGGCAGAGAAAGCCAAACAGAACAAGAATCGCGACCAATGACGACCACCACAAAACCGAAATGCACCCAGTCGAAAACTTTCGACTGGGTGCATTCGCAATTCTAATCTTAAAATCTTATGGTAAACCTCACTTATTTTTCTTTATATCAGCATATATTTGCTAATTATTTTTTATGAGGCTCGGCAAATAATTTTTTATACTTTTCAAATTCCTGCTCACTAACATTTGTAAACACGTCACTTTCGTATTTCTGGACTTTTTCATAAAGCTCATCATTTAATGTTCTTGACCTAACATGAATATGCAAATGATTAACTTTATACTTGCTTTGTGGCACAAAAGGACGGTAATGTTGTGAGATGTCACACCCACCCGCGAGTTCTTCTAAGATTATTTCCTGAAGCTTAATTGCTTCTTCAAACAACTCTTGCCTAATTGAAAGCTCTAGTTCACTAAAGTTCTCAATGTGCTGTTTTGGAATTACAAGCAAATGCCCTTCCATAAGCCGAGGGTTACTGAGCACAGTAAAAGTATTCGCACTTTCGCGAATCACAGTGTTTTTTTCTTCGTAATACCTACAAAACGGGCAATCCATAGCCATAAACAATTTATAATCTGCTCTATTAAGATGTAGCCTGTGAATCAGCTATTTCTTTTAACAGTGATTGATCAAAGCCTATTTTTTCCCAATACTTTCGCAAAATTTTATTTGCAAAATCATCAGCATAACTTTCATGGGGTAAAGATCTATAAGCAATTTCCTGAAGTTCTAATAATCTGCTTTCAGAGCTTATGTTATGATTATTCATGCGAGTCAGTTCTGGATAACGCTCCATAAACGGCTGAAACCCACCTGAATCTTGTATGCACGCTCTCAAATCAGAAGGGTCCATACTAGGGACAGGCAAACTGTCTAGTTCACTTTGATAGTGCTCATGCCAAGCAGCTACAGCGTCCTGTGTACTCTCGTAGTCAGAATTGTTCCGATAGTTCCGAAGGTAGTCCCTCGCATGTCCAATCTCATGCAAAAATATAAGGACACTTAAAACTTTGCCATCCATATGATGAACATCCACACCCAACTTATCTGCTAAAATTTTAACTGCCACACTTCTAGTGTCACGCAAGCTATCTAAATGTTTAATATCTCCAAGCACTACCCGCACTAACGGTTTTTCCGTCCCGCCTTCAATAACAAATTCGCCAGCAGTATACTGTAAAAAATCCTCTTGGGAAGGCAATACTTTTTCCAACTCTAATGCAGAAAGTTCTGGGTGTTCGCTTAAAACAAAATCCCAAGCAATATTCAATTCTTGTATAGGAAGGTTCTCAAATCCTCGGGCTTCCGGTGAAACATATATAACGTCTGATGATTCTGTATACATATATTTATAAAGTTACTTACTATGCGCTAAATTTCATGCCTAGCATTTTCAAATTCATTATAATTTTGTAGCAACTCCTCGCCAAGTTTAATGTCTGCTGTAGCTATTAATGGGTATTCGACTTCCTCTTGCTCACTAATATCAATACCAACATTGCCATTTTCTGCATGATTAATAAATTTTACATTATCAAAACTAAGATGGTATTTGCCAGTTTTCTTGCTTAAAAAACCATAAAATAAAATGTATTCTTGTTCAGCTAAAGATAGCTTGCTAAAAATTTCTTCTGAAATTTCTTGATCTAACAATTTAGAAAATTGCCAAATGCGCGATCCTTTAGAAATCGGTTCTGTGGCAAATAGGCCCAAACCATGAATTTTACTTAGCAACACTTCTCCCTTAATTAAAAGCATGACTTTATAATAACAAAAAATCGCCTATTCGGCGATTTTATTTTTTTGAGCGATTACTTTAACCCAGCTTGCATTTCTGCTAGTGTCGAGATTTTCAAAAACAACAGTAAAATTTGAGTCTTCCAAATATTTTTTTATTTCTGGCAAAGTGAAATAACTAAAAAATCTTTCGTATTCATAGCCATAATCAGATTCTGTAACAATTTCTTCCTGGGGCTTTCCCGCCTGCAATTCTTTTACCGAGACATATAAATATCCACCTGCATTCAGAACGGCTGATAAATTTTGCAAAACCGATTTAATTTCTTGCTTTGGAATATGAAGCAAAACAGCATGAGCAAAAACGCCATCAAATTTTTCAGTAAACCCCAGTGGCTTTGCAATGTCTTTAACTTGAAAGTCAGAAGACGGCGAATTTTTCTTAGCAATAGTAATCATCTCCTCAGAAAAATCTATACCCGTAATTTTAAATCCTAGACTATTTAAATACTTTGCTTTTAATCCAGGACCACAACCCACATCTAAAACAGTGTCTCCTTCTTTCAAAAAGGATGCGAATTTGTCTATGCTTGGGTTTGCCTGAGTGCTGGTATCATGATCGGTAAACCAATCCTGAGCTATTTTATTATAAGTACTTTTTAAATCCATTGTTAATTAAAATTTAAGGCTGATTTAGACCATGCTTCAAAAAATTTTCCCTTATCGTTGTCATCCATTGAGGAAATTCATTGGCACTCTCTAAAGAAACCCATTTGTGCTCTTGATGTTCTTCAGACAAGACAATATCTGTACTTAAAGGCTTGCACCAAAATATAATCATGGTAATTTTCTGACCATCATCACGAGTGAAATGATGGATATCAATTGGCATTTCTATTTCCACATTTATACCAACTTCTTCCAAAACTTCACGCTTCAAACCAGCAATTGGATCTTCACCGAGTTCAAGACGGCCACCGGGAATATCCCACTGGCCGGGTTTATGTACGTCATTACTGCGGCGACGTATAAGTAAGACCTCATTATTTTTTACTATAAATGCCTTAACAGCATTCCGAAAATTATCCATATTGTCTAAAAATTAACAGGCCCTATTGATAGCCACCATCCACCACAAGAGTTGATCCAGTTACAAAACTCGCATCTTCCGAGCAAAGGAATAAAACGACTTTAGCTATCTCTTCTGGTCGTCCCCACCTCCCCAAGGCAATCTTATCTGTCTCAGTTTTTATATACTCCTTGGTTAGATCCTTATTTATATCTGTATCAATCCAGCCAGGTGCTACGGAATTGACCCGAACTGGAGCCAAAGATAAAGCGAAGTTTCTGGTCAAACTAATTACTCCTGCTTTTGAAGTATCATAGTCAGCCGATTCAGGACTAAGTGAGTCTAGGCCGTTGGTAGAGGAAATATTAATTATCGAGGCGCCTTGCTTACCTCTCATATAAGGTTCGGCATATTTTATACATAAAAAAACTCCGATCAAATTTACACGGAGCGTGTGCTCCCATTGCTCAACTGTTTTCTCTAAAATAGGTACATCAAAAACAATACCCGCATTATTAACAAGAATATCAATTGTGCCTAAATGCCTAACAGACTCCTCAATCATTCTCTTAACATCATCTTCAATAGCTACATCCGCTTGAATAGCGATGGCATCTTTACCCAGATTTTTAATTTCTTTTACAACTAAATCTGCTGATGCCTTATCTTTTACGTAATTCACAACAACATTCGCACCTTCTTGTGCAAAAGCGATTGCAGTTGCTCTACCGATCCCCCGACTTGAGCCTGTTACTAACACAACCTTATTTTTAAATTTCATAATATAAAAAATGCTTCCTAAGCAATTAGGACAAACTATAAAAAGTCTTATGGCTGGGGTGGTAGGGTTCGAACCTACGAATGGGGGCTTCAAAGGCCCCTGCCTTACCACTTGGCTACACCCCAAAATAATAGATCATCGTGTGAGATCCTTCGTCCGCCGGTTGGCGGATCAGGATGACAGTGACAAAACACTAATAATTACTTGCTTATTGTACAATATTTCGGGCAATTTGAAAAGCCCTACTGCAACCTTTATCTTTAGAATTTCTTTATCTCTATTTAACTATAATAAGTGCTGGTGGGCCTGGTCCGGTGACGTGACCCATCTTGACAGTGGAGTCACAGGAGTTCAACCCTCCTCAGGTCCACCAAAATTTGACAAAACACTAAAATCACTGTATTATAATACTACTGTCAAGATGGGTCTCGAAAAAGTCATCAGACTGAGACTTCAAAAAAAGTCCTGCACTTAGTGTGCAGGACTTTTCGTATATAAGGATGAGTTTGTTATAATATAAACATGAACTTGTACTATGAACATCACAAGCGGTCGTGGGCTAAAACCATCACCTATCGCCTGCTGATTATTACTTCAAATGGACTAATTCTTTGGCTATATACCGGACGACTCGACCTCACACTTGGGTTTATTAGCATCACCAGCCTTGTTAGCACTGTCATATACTTCGCACATGAACGCGCTTGGAATAAAATCCACTGGGGCAGAAGCCACAGGTCATAATTATAGATTCCACATAGCCCTTCGTGGCTTCTGGAATGACACGGATAAAAATAAAGACTCGCGATTCTGATCGCGAGTTTTTCATTCATGCTACATGATTCATGTTCCATGCCCGCCTACTTATGTGGAGGAATATTATAGTAGTTTAAAATAAACTGGGCAATTTCCCCAAAAGCTGGTGTAGCTGTACTTTCTGCAAATTGTACAGTACGCGGATGGTTAACCCTCACCACCATTACAAAGCGCGGATCCTGCACTGGGCCATAACCAGCAAATGATCCAATGTTAACTCCCTCTTGATAACCCGCGCCAGTTGTTTTAGAAACTTGAGCCGTACCAGTCTTACCAGCTATCTCGTGGTCGTAACCAGCGACCTTTGCTTTTTGTCCATGACCATTCTCTACAACATTAACAAGCATCGCCGAAACTAAAACTGCGGTTTTAGGAGAAATTACGCTACGAACTTCATGGGGGTCTGTATTAATAGTTTTGCCATCTGCTGTCAGCCTTGTGCGCACAATAAACGGCTTCATCATTTTACCGCCATTAGCTAAAGCACCGTAGGCCTGAGCCAGTTGAATTGGCGTTACGCTTATACCCTGCCCAAAACTTGCAGTGTGAAAATTTACTTTAATTTTTCCAGAAAGGTTGCTTAGGTTTCCAGCAGTCTCAGGCAACTCAATTCCTGTTTTTTCACCAAACCCAAATTTTTTAACGTAACGCAAGAACTCGCTGTTCCCCATTTTCTCTTTTGCAAAAATAACCCCAGTATTAAGTGACTTTTCCAAAACCTGAGTCATGGTTTGTTGACCATTGGCTTTACCGTCTGAGTTTTTCAGCGTATAGCCGTCAATTTCAATTTTCCCTTGGTCTACATAAGTGGTGTCTGGAGTAACTGCCCCACTGTCAATGGCCGCCGCCATCGTAAAAGCTTTAAAGACTGAACCTGATTCATAGTTACCAGTAGTGTTGATATTATTAAAATTTGCTAAATCTTTTGTTTTTGTAAACTCATTGGGGTCAAAACTGGGGTTACTCGCCATCGCTAAAATGGCGCCAGTTTTAGGATCCATCACAATAATGCTCCCGCCGTCGGCTTGATGTTTTTCGACAGTTTTCTTAAGCACTTCTTCAACTTTAAGCTGAATGCTTTCATCTATAGTTAAAATTAAATTATCCCCGTCAATTGCCGGTGTTAAGTCGCGCTTCGTACCAAAAATCCAGGCTCCACCAGCGTCTTTTTCTTGAGCGAGATTGCCAGGAGTGCCCTTAAGTTCTGTTTCAAAATATTTTTCCAAACCATAAAGCCCAACTTTATCGTTCTCTTTGTAGCCGACATAACCAAGGACACTACTCAAGAAATCCCGCTCGGGATAAAACCGACTAATTTCAGCGCCAAAAGCAATGCCAGGGAATTTGGCTTCCTGAATTTTTTTGACTTCTTCCTCATTGAGTTGTTTTTTTAATACAACATACTTTCTTGTGTCGTCGGAAAGTTTTGGCAAAATTTCACTGCTTTCAAGGCCAAGCAGTTTTGCTAACTCCTCAGAAGTTTTTAGCTTATCAGAAACAGAAGCGGGAACAGCGTAAACAAGAGGCTTATTTATAGTTGTCGCAACAGTATAAGGCTCACCGGCAAATTTATCGCTAATTTTAATTTCCCCACGAGAAGGAGTAAGTTTTTTTACTAGAGTGGACTGACCTTCGGCTTGAAGTTTATACTGCTTGCTGGCAATTGCCTGCAGAACCACAAGCCTAGCAGCAATTACTAAAAACCCCGCAAATAAAAAAACAGCCACCCAAACCATTCGCTTATGCAGCTTAGCTGTAAAGACTTGAGGGCTCATGTTTAAAAGTTAATTACGCGAGGATAGGCTTAATTGATTTACTTGTAAAAATTCAGCATTTGAAACTGGAATAAAGTCACCGGCGACTAAACCGTTATGAACTTCCAACAGGGAGCCAACTTCAGCAGTCCGCAATACTAATTTTTTATTGTCTTCATTGAGTGCGGTAATTTTTGACTGCACAGACTTAATTTCATAACCTTTAGCAGCGTATTGGTTTACTCCAAAAAAATGAACAACAAGCAATACAACGCAAAGACTGAATAGAAAATAACCAGCTCCTAGCTGTTGAAAACTAGAAACTTTCAAACCAAGCGCGCTTTTTTTTCGTGCAACTGGTGCGGTATATAAGCTTGTGTGTTGTGGGCGAGAATAACCTTTTGTTCTAACAACAGCTGAATTGGAGGCTGAAAACGAACCAATGGAGCTAAACGGGTTAAAAAGTGCGAGTAATTTTGTCATTCTTTTATTTTAA
>OFQY01000552.1_pt1 | contig 14261 bp, 19 predicted proteins | sample 1542991 | NCBI WGS metagenome assembly OFQY01 (sample SAMN07774224, study PRJEB24372) | wastewater metagenome | isolation source: Exp Tend VB 10WW | collected 2016-02 | reverse complement strand
TGGGGCGGCTGTGCTGGCAGCTGGGGCGGTGAGTGTGGCGCCGGCGGGTGTGGCCTCGGCGGAGGCGTTTGGCGGGGCGGTGCTGGCGGCGGTGGCGACGATTGCGCCGGCGGGGATTGCGAGCGGGGAAGCGGTCGGGATTCCGGCGTTGCCGGGGGCGACGAGTAATTACAGCGTGCAGGTCGGCGACGGGTATTCGGATGTGTCGCCGAAGCAGTTGGTGCGGACGACGGGCAATGTGCTCTATACGGTTGCGATCAACTGCGACAGCTATCCGGATTTTACGGCGACGGGGCTGGCGCAGACGGTGCGGGTACATCGGGCCAATTCGACCGGGGTGCCGAGCGGGTTCACGCGCAAGGACAGTGCCAACGAGCCGGCCGGCGCGGTGACGGTGGCGGCAGCCATCGACGGCGACGACCAGATCCATATTGTGTGGGTGGCGCGCTCGAGCGTGAGTAATGCCCGGTATCTGCGCTATGCGGTCTTTGACACGGCGAGCGACACATGGGGCGCGGTTGCGACGATCGCCAGCGATCTGGACTATGACGACATCGGGCAGGGAGACCAGGCGTGTGCGTTGGCATTGGACGCCGACGGGGTGCCGCATGTGGTGTATCTGGGCACGGCGGGTAGTGGGACGCTGGCGAACCGGCGGGTCTATTATCGCAATCGGATTGGCGGGAGTTGGTCGAGCGCGACGCAGGTCGATTCTGGGGTGAGTTACACGGGCAACCAGAAGGCGTGGCATCCAAATCTGGCGTTCGACCCGGCCGGGCGGCTGCTGGTGCTGTGGCTGCGCGGTACGTTCAACGATACGGCGGATGGAACGGTGTACAGCAGGGTCTACACCGGCTCGTGGGGCAGCACGGTGGCAGTGAGCAGCGCTGGCGGGGCGCTGACGAGTATCGACCAGAGCACGTCGATTCTGATTACGGCGGGCGGGCGCTATCACACGGCGTTTATCAATGCCAGCACCACGCACAGCCAGAAGTATATCCGGTATCGGTACTCCGACGACCAGGGGGCGACGTGGAGCGCCAACGACCCGGCGAGCGGGTTGCAGGCGACGCATAATCCGAGCCTGGGGTGGACGGGTAGCAAGATTCGGATTATGGGGCATGGGACGCCGGACGGAAGCAACCATGGTCAAAATCTCTATTTCTTTGAGGGCGATGGCGGCTCGGCGAGCTGGGGGACGTGGACGCAGTTTGTGGCGGGCACGAATTTCGACAGCAGTGTGAATGCACGGTGGAGCCAGTTCTTCCACCATTACCCGGCGACGCTGGATGTGGCGTATTGGAACGACAATTATCCGAATGTGCTCTACACCGGGACAGAGGTGTTTGCACTGAATATTGCGCCGGTGGGGATTGGTTCGGGCGAGGCGTTTGGCGGGGCGGTGCTGGCGGCGGTGGCGACGATTGCGCCGGCGGGGATTGCGAGCGGGGAAGCGTCGGACAACCAGTTGTTGTCGCCCGGCGCGGTGGTGATCGCGGCGGTGGGGATTGCGAGCGGCGAGGCGGTTGGCGCGGCGATGCTGGCGGCTGGGGCGGTGACATTGGCGCCGGCGGGGGTTGCTTCGGCGGAGGGTTTTGGCGCTGCGGCGGTGCTGCCTGGCGGGGTGACGATCGTGGCGGCGGGTGTGGCCAGCGGCGAGGCGGTTGGCGATGCGCTGGTGAATGCCGGCGGGACGGTTGTACAGGTTGCGGGGATTGTGTCGGCCGAGGGTTTTGGGCTGGCGCTGGTGGCGGCCGGGGCGGCGATGGTGCTGCCGGCCGGCGTGGCGAGTGCGGAAGGGTTTGGCGCTGCGGCCATCCTGCCTGGCGGGGTTGTGGTGCTGGCGGAGGGCGTCGCTACGGGTGAGGGGTTTGGCGGTGCGCTGCTGGCGCTGGGTGGGGCAACGGTGGCGCCGGCAGGGATCGGCAGCGGGGAAGTATTTGGGGATGCGGTTGCGCTGCCGGGGCCGGTGACGGTGGCGCCGGCGGGTGTGGCCAGCGGCGAGGCGTTCGGGCTGGCGCTGGTGACGGGGCTGGGGCTGCCGCAGTTTGTGACGGCGGCGGGGATTGGTTCGGGCGAGGCGTTTGGCGTGCTGATGCTGCTGTTGCAACTGGTGGCGAGCCGGACGATGAGCATAGAGTGGGAAGGCCGGACGGTGTCTGTGGTATGGGAAAACCGGACGGTGGTGGCTGGGACTGAGAATCGAACGGTTGTGATCCGGGGAGGATGATGAGATGGCGAATGCGTTGTATGACCGGGGCCGGCAGGGGTTTTTGGCCGGGGAGATCGATTGGGATGCGAACGATATCCGCATCATTCTGATCGACGAGGCGGACGACACGATTGACCTGGCGCTCGACGAGGACCTGGCGGACCGGGCGGCACCGGCGCGCGTGGCGACGAGCAGCGCGCTGGGGACGAAGACGACGACGGCCGGGGTGGCAGACGCAGCGGATGTGACGCTGAGCTCGGTGACGGGCGATGTCAGCGAGAGCATCGACATCTACCAGCACACGGGGACGGAGGCGACGAGTCTGCTGATTGCGAATATCGACACGGCGACGGGGCTGCCGGTGACGCCGAACGGCGGCAATATCACGGTGCAGTGGGACGCCGGGAGCAATAGAATCTTCCGTTTATAGCCGCCCGTCCTAGCGGGTATAATATCTCCATTGTTTGGCGTTTTACATAGGAGATAGCTATGCCTCTTGAAGCGACTTTACGGGAGAAGACGTGCGTTACCTGTGGCAAGGTGTTTAGGCCGAAGAGTGCTCGACAGAAGTACTGTTCGGAAGCGTGTAAGCGGGGCGTCGAGGTGTGCGTGCAGTGCGGAAAGCAGTTCGTGCCGAAAGCCAATACGTCGGGAAGATTCTGCTCGCAGAAATGCTGGTATGCGTGGACTGGGCGGATTAGCGAACGTGAGTGTCCAGTGTGCGGGAAGAGTTTTCGTCCACGCAGTAGTGGGCAAAAGTCGTGCTCCTACGAATGCGCCGATGCGCTGCGAAGAACGGCAAAGCGGAATACTCATTGCGCTCACTGCGGGAAACCGTTGGCGGCGAACGTCCATCCCAAAGTTCGCTTTTGTTCGCAATCTTGCGCACAAAAGGAACGAAGCCGCACAGGACAGAGCCTCGCGCAGATCGGAACGAAGCAGCAGCATGTCAGCGGCTATGTGATTGTCAAGGTCGGCGTTGGCTATCCAGGCGGCAACAGCACTGGCTGGATGCTGGAGCATCGCTATGTGATGCAAGAGGCGCTTGGACGGCCATTACAGGCGCACGAGCGTGTGCATCACAAGAACGGTGTCCGCGGCGACAACCGGCCAGAGAATCTGGAACTCTGGACGATACAAAAGAAGGATCCGGCAGGGCAACGCCAACTGGACAGAATCAAGGACATGATTATGGGGCTAGCGGGTGACGAGCGTAGATCACTGAGGGAGTGGTTGAACACAGTATGAGCCATGGGATTGTGCGGCCGGTGGCGGTGACGGTGCGGCAGGAGGGGACGAATGTCGTGGTGATCCGCGAGGGCCGGGCGGTGTTCGATATGCCGTGGGATGCGGCGTTGCAGTTGGCGCAGGCGATCTTCAGCCAGGCGAAGCGGGCGGAGGAGCTGGCCAGCGCGGAGCGGATTGCGGATGACCAGGCGGTGCTGCTGCGGCTGGGGGTGCCGATTGGGCTGACGAGCCGGCGGGATATTCAGGAGGAGGCGCAGAAGCGGGCGGCGTGGGATAGTACGCTGCGCCGGTATATTCCGCTGAAGCGTGCGAGGGGCGTGGGCGGGGTCCGGTCCGGGGAGACGTTTGGGACGCCGCGCATTATCAGGCATAAGCCAGGGAGATAGGCGATGAATTACGAGCAGATGACGGTGGAGCAGTTGACGGCGGAGTTGCAGCGGCTGAATGAGCAGCGGGCGGCGCTGCGCGAGCAGGCGATCGCGGCGCATGCGGTGCTCGACCGGAAGCAGGCTGTGGAGACGGCGCGGCGCAAGCTGGCGGAGATGAGCGATGTGGAGAAGGCGGCGCTGGCGCAGTTGGTGCAGGCCGAGGGGATCGAGAGCGGGGAAGCGGTCGTCGGGTTCTGAGAAGTGATGCGTGACGAGTGATGCGTGATGCGTGATGCGTCAAGAGTCAAACGTCAGGAGGGAGGGATGGATGGCGTACACGAAGGACCCGGATGCGGTGCTGGATTGGTATTTCGACTGGGCCGCGCTGAGCAATGGCACGGGCGATAGTGACTGGCTGGCCGGCGGGGAGACGATTGTCGACCATACGGTGACGGCGGCGCCGGCGGGGCTGACGGTCGAGTCGTCGGCGGTTGTCAACGGCGGGACGGCGGTGCAGGTGTGGCTGTCGGCCGGGGTGGCCGGGCAGCGCTATACGGTGGCGTGCCGGGTGACGACCTCGGCGGGCCGCACCGACGAGCGGACGGCACAGGTCAATGTGCGACAGCGGTGATTCCGATGATAAGTAGGTTTATCAGCGGGAGGGGCGAGGGGCGAGATGCAAGGGGCGAGGAAGAGTTGCCGGCGGTCGACGAGCAATGTTGAGCGAGCATGAGCGGGCGGTGCGCCTGGCGCTGCAGAGCGGCGACGAGCTGAAGCGGCTGGTCAACCGGCTGGGGACGAGCGAGGCGCCGCGCGGTCGGGTGTTGTCGGCATACCGGCAGGCGCGGCGGGCGATGCGCCAGGTCGATGGGCTGGCCGGGGTGGTGCAGGTGCTGACGGAGCTGCGGGTGACGGTGGAGGCTGCGGTGCGGGCGGTGATGGCCGGCGCGGTGGTGGCCGGCGAGGGGCAGGCCCGCACGGAGTTGGCGGTCTACGGGTTGCCGAATGCGGGGACGGGCGGCTATGCGGCGCAGGCAGAGTTGGATGCGTGGCTGGCGACGCTGGATGCGCAGTTGAGCGCGGCGCGTGGGTTGTATGTGGCCACCGGGGATGTGGGGCAGGTGGTGGGCGACGACGAGCGGGCCGGGGTGCTGTCGCCGGCGCCGGTTGTGCGCGATGGGGCGCGCTGGCTGGGGATTGCGCTGGGCGGGGCGTGGGCGGCGGCGGTGACGACGGCGCTGGTGCGTGCCCGGCGCGATGACTTTATGCGCCAGGCGGTGGCGGCGATCGACGAGCGGACGACGGATTGTTGTCTGCGGGTGCATGGCCAGGTGGTTGGGATGGCCGATGAGTTCCATTTGACGGGGACGCCGCGCTTTGGGGCCTATATGCGCAATCCACCATTCCATCACTACTGCCGGACGTCGACGTGCCTGGTGCGGCGGGAGGATGCGGACGACCGGTTGTCGGTGGAGATGCGAGAGGCGGCGCGCAATGAGATTGATGCGCGTGACGCTACGGGGGTGCGGGTGGAGATTCATCCGGCGGACGCGCGGAGCGGAAGGTAGGGAATTGTCAATGGACAATTGCTAATTGCTAATTGCTAATTGCTGATGGGTGCCATTATCTGATTGGTTGATTGGTTGAGTGCGGGAGATCCGCTTTTTGAGGAGATGAGACGAGATGTCTGACGAGAAGAAGACGGACGGGATGTCCGATGGTGCGCCGGACGGCGGGATGCTGAATGGCGATGGTGGCCAGACTGCGGCGGCGGAGTTGGCGGCGGAGCTCGAGCGGGTGAAGGCGGCGTTGAAGACTGCCAACAGCGAGAGCGCGTCGCGGCGGAAGCGGCTGGAGGAGCTGGAAGCGGCGGAGGCTGACCGGGCGGCTGCGCAACTCTCCGAGGTGGAGAAGGCGAAGAAGCTGGCGGCCGACGCGGAGGTAAAGGCGCAGGCGGCCGAGGAGCGGCTGCGCACGGCGATGGTGCGCAATGCGGTGGTGTTGGCGGCGTCGAAGTTGAATTTCCACGATCCGGAGGATGCGTTCCGGCTGGCGGACCTGGGCGAGGCGCAGGTCGGCGATGACGGGAAGGTGACGGGCGTGGAGGATGCGCTGAAGGCGCTGGCCAAGGCGAAGCCGCACCTGGTGAAGGCGGCGGGCACGTCGGGATCGCTGAATTCGACGGAGGGCGGCCGGCAGACGCGGCCGTCGGCGGATGAGATGATCCAGCGGAAGCGCGCGGCCGGCGGGTATGCGCCGATATAGGGAGGGGCGAGGGGCGAGGGGCGAGGTGGAATTGTCAATTGTCAATGGTCAATGGGTGATTGTTGATTGCTGATTGTTGATGAGGAGCCTGGCCGGCGCCGGCTGGCCCTGTAACAGGCAGGGGTGTGCGGCAGGGACCGCACCTACATGAGGAGGATATATGGCTTTGGTGACTCGGGCCTCGTCGGCCCAGATGGATGTGAGTACGGGGCAGTTTGCGCCGCAGATTTCCGGCCTGGTGGCCGGTGAGGATCTGGACCCGGCTGCGCCCTGCTACATCAAGAGCAGCGACGGCAAGGTGTACATGAGCAATGGCACGGCGGCGACTGAGCCGGCCGAGGTGGTTGGCTTCACGCCGCGGTCGGTGAAGAGCGGGCAGCCGGTGACGCTGTTCGGCAAGGGCACGCGCTTCCACTACGGTTCCGGGCTGACGCCGGGCGATGTCTACTACATCGGCGCGACGAAGGGGCGGCTGGACACGGCGGCCACGACGGGCGATGCGGTGGGCGTGGCGCAGGCGATCACGGCGACGGACATCCGGGTGATCCGCGACGCGTAGGCGCGGCGGTGGGTTGATTGGCGAGTAAGTGATTCAGGAGGTGGGGTATGCCTACGGGCACTTTTGATATCAGTACGCTGTTGGCGACGCGCTTCCAGAGCGCGGCAGCGTTTGGGCTGGACACGATCCAGCAGGTGTTGGCGGCCGACGTCGCTGCGCACAATGCGATTGTGCAGGAGATGGTGGCCGGGATGTGCGAGGTGACGGTGGACCGGCAGCGGCGCTACGGTACTTCGGCCAGCGGCGAGATGGTGGAGGTCGACGAGTACGGCCGCAGCCAGACGCAGGTCGACCGGCCGGGCGCGACAGTGGGGTTCCCGATGCGCCTCTTCCAGTTCGGCCTGGGCTGGACGGCGAAGTGGTTCGAGACGCACACGCCGGCGGACATGGCGATTGCCGTGCAGAATGCGCAGAAGGCGCATTGGCGGCGTGTGCAGCGCGAGATCAAGCGGGCGGTCTATCTGTCGGCCAACTACACGTTCACCGATTTCCTGGTCGACAATGTCGATCTGGCGGTGAAGCGGTTCGTGAACGCCGACAGTGCGGGGATTCCCGACGGGCCGAATGGCGAGACGTTCGACGGGGCCAGCCACACGCACTACGATGCGAACAGCGGGCTGACGGCGGCGACGGCAAAGGCGATCATCAACGATGTGATCGAGCATGGCCATGGGAACATGGTGAAGTTGGCGATCAGCCGGACGGACGAGGCGACGGTGCGGTCGTTGACGGGCTTCGTGGCGTATCCGGACCCGCGCATCATCTACCGGGCGAGCGACACGCCAGGCCAGACGCTGGACATCAGCCGGCTGGACAACCGGGCGATCGGGATCTTCGAGGGCGCAGAGGTGTGGGTGAAGCCGTGGGCGATCGCCAACTATCTCTTTGCCTGGGATGACGGCGACCCGATGAAGCCGCTGGCGTACCGCCAGCGCGAGGCGGCCAGCCTGCAGGGGCTGCGCATTGCGGCGCAGCTCGACACGCATCCGCTCTATGCGCAGTACATGGAGGCGGAGTTCGGCGTGGGGGTGTGGACGCGCACGAACGGCGCGGTGCTGTACTTCGGCGGTGGGTCGTACACCGATCCGACGATCAGCTAGGAGTTGCGAGGGGCGAGGGGCGAGGGGCGATAGGGCCTCCGTCCTTCGCCCCGTCAAACGTCAGGCGTCAAACGTGATGCGTGATGCGTAACGAGTGATGCGTGAGGGGGCAAGTATGGCTGAGACGGTGCGGGGTGGGTTGTATCTGGGTGATGATGGCCGGTGGCATGATGCCGAGGGCCGGGTGGTTGAAGGGGCGAGGGGCGAGGGGCGAGGGGCGGAGCCGGGCCAGGTGGACGGTATGGACACTGTGGACGGTGTGGACGGTGAGCCTGCACCGGCGCCTTCGACGAAGAAGCGGGGGAAGTGATGTTCTCCTATTTGCTGGACAGCGACGATGCGGAGACGGCGGCGATTGCGCGCGTGCGGTTGGAGATCGGCGATACGGTGGAGGGCGCCGGGGTGCTGCCGGATGGCGGTAATCTGAGCGACGAGGAGATCGCTGTGTTTCTGACGCAGTATGCGAATGATGTGGCGCTGGCGACGGCGGCGCTGGCCGGTGTGCTGGCGCGGCGCTGGAGTGTGCTGGCGGATGTGACGGTGGGGCCGCGGTCGGAGCGGCTGAGCCAGGTGGCGCAGGCGTGGGAGCGCCAGGCGGCGGCGCTGGGCGGCGGGGCGACGTTTGGGTCGTTTGTGCTGTCGCCGGTGCGGGTGGATGGGTATAGCGAGAATGCGGGGTAGCTTCCGCGGATAAGAGTCGTTGTCGTCGGGAGTTGTGAGGGGAGCAGAAGAGAATGGTCAATGGTCAATGGGGAATTGTTGATTGCTGATTGTTGATTGTTGATGGACGGGGGTGGCTGTGCTGGATGTGCGTGAGGGCGATTTCCTGGTTGTCGATGGGCTGGAGTTTCCGATCCGGTCGTGCGCGGCGTGGACGTGGGGCGGCGGCCGGGCGATGCGCCGGCTGTTGACGGTGACGGCGTCGACGAAGCGCTCGCCGGCGGTGAGCGGGGGGAAGCGCGGCGCGCCGGCGACGCATTTGACGGGGGTGCGCTGTATGCCGCTGGATCCGGTGGATGCGGACCTGGCGCAGCGGTTGGGGCTGAATACGCCGCATGAGCTGATGCAGACGGTGGCTGACGGCGGGGATGCGTTCTATGTGCTGGTGGTGGAAGAGTTGAAGCGGTAAAGAGAGCCACGAAGACGCAAAGGCGCTAAGGGGGCACGAAGAAAATGCCGGTGCAGATTTATGGGATTCAGGCGGCGCAGGCGGCGATGTTGCGGGCGGCGAATGCGGCCAGGCCGGGCAGCGCGATGGATGCGGCGGTGAAGGATGCAGGCGCGGCGGCGCACCGGTATGCGGTTGGGGTGACGCACGTGGACACGGGGGCGCTGAAGGGGGCGCACCGGCTGCGGGTGGCAGGCTCGCGCGCCGAGATCTATATTGACCCAGGGGCGGCGCGCAGCGACGGGCGGCGGCCGGCGCAGTATGGTCCTTACGAGCACGAGCGCGGCGGGGACCATGCGTTCTATGAGCGGGCGGTCGAAGAGGGGCTGGAGTCGATTGGCCGGGCGGCACAGCGGGCGTTCACACGCTATTTGAGAGGGTAGGCGCGATGGCGACGAGTCGAGCGACGGTGCGCTCTGCGCTGGCGACGCTGTTGGAGGCGGCGCTGGTGGGGAGCGGGAAGCCGGCCCAGGCGGTGTACGGCTACCAGGTGGGCGATTTCCAGGGGCAGTCGCCGGTGGTGGTGGTGAGCAGCGGGCCGATGGAGCGAGATCGACGCGGCTTTGGGGCGTGCTGGCACTCGAAGGCGACGCTGCTGGTGCATGTGTTTGTGGCCTATGCGGCGGCCGGCGGGTGGACGGAGGAGGATGCCGAGGACGCGCTGGACGCGATTGAGGCGGCGATCGCTGATGTGGTGCTGGCGAATAGTTCCACCGCGACGTGGGACGGGCTGACGTATGAGGAGCCGACGGAGCCGGATGCGATTGCGATCGGCGGGGTGGAGTATCGGCGTGAGGTGATCCGGCTGCGGTGCGAGGTGTTGGGGGCGGCGTAAGAGGGGAGAGGAAGAGAATTGCCAATGGTCAATGGTCAATGGTCGATGAGGGAATTGCTGATTGTTGATTGCTGATTGTTGATGGGTGATGGTGGGGAGGCTGGGATGTGTTGTGGGCAGGATGAGGGGAGCGAGATGGCTGGGAGCAAGCAGCAGGCGGCGGGGCCGGTAGAGGCGGCGGGGCCGGTGGGAGAGGTGACGGCGGTGCGCTATGTGGGGCCTGGGTATTTGCTGGGCGTGCCGGCGCGTGATTTGACGGCGGATGAGTGGGGCGCGCTGACGGACGTGCAGCGTTCGGCGGCGGGGTGGTCCGGGATCTATGAATTTGTGGCGGCCGAGCAGGTGCTCGGCGTGCCGAATGTGGCCGAGGAGAACGGCGAGGAGAGTGCTGAATGAGTGCGTTGACGCGTGAGTTACGGGTGCAGGCCGGCAGCCAGGTCAGTTTTGCGACGGGGGTGACGCCGACCATACAGCTGCGCGGTATCGAGGAGTTGATGCTGCGCTCGAAGAACAATGTGCTGATGCTGGAGGATATGTCGCTGGGGCTGGCCGGCGCGTCGCAGGCGGTGGTGGCTGGCGTCGGCGGCGAGGGGTCGGTGAAGGCGTGGTGCTCCTACGAGCATCTGGCCTACTGGCTGGACAACATGTTCGGCAATGCGACGCCGACGGGGGCGGGGCCCTATGTGCGGGCGTATGCGGCGCCCAGTGCGAGCGCGCCGACACCGCGCATTCTGAGCCTGGTGAAGGGCACGAGCATCGGCGCCTATCAGTTGGTGGGGGCGCTGCTCTCTTCGCTGACGCTGCGGCTGGAGCAGGAGGGCGCGCTGATGCTCAACGGCGACCTGGTGGGCAACAAGGTGGCCACGGATGCGCTGGAGAGCCTGGCGGATGTGTCGGTCAATCCGATCATGGCGAGCCAGGTGGCGAGTATCTACTGGGACAACTGGGCCGGGACGATGGGGTCGACGGCGCTCGATCGCTGCTATGTGCGGATGATGGAGTTGTCGATCGAGCCTGACCGGAAGCTACGGCCGTGCTTTGGCAGCCTGTTCAAGGACTCGTACAGCGAGAGCGCATGGACGGGGACGCTGAAGTTGTCGCTGGAGTTCAACGCGACGACGAAGGCGGACGTGGATGCGATTATCGGCGGGACGCTGACGCAGCGCCAGGTGGAGATCAACTTCGCCGACAGCACGCGGGCGCTCGAGCTGCAATTCGCCGGCACGGTGACGGATGACCTGGAGATCTTCGGCGACGACGACGGGGTTGTGACGGCAGAGGTGACGCTGACGCGCACGTACCATTCGACGTTCGGGAATTGGTTCAAGGCGAGCCTGTCGAATGGGGTGGCGACGCTGACGTAGGAGGGGCGAGGGGCGAGGGGCGGCTTGTCTGGTGGGTCCCGATGGTAAGTGGGGTTATCGGCGGGAAGGGAAGAAGAGAAGAGAGCCACGAAGGCGCAAAGGCGCAAAGGGGGCACGAAGGAATGGGCAAGGGCCAATTATTGATGGGTGATTGTTGATTGCTGATTGCTGATGGGGGAGCGATGGCGGTGTCGGGCGGGGCGTGTGCGGCGTATCGGGTGCAGGTGGTTGGGAATGAGTTGTCGGTTGCGCCGACGACGACGCTGGCGTCTTTGTGCGCTCCGGTGGATGCGGCGATCGGTAAGCTGGCGAAGGGCGAGCAGGTGACGGTGCGCGGCGGCGATATGGTGTGTCTGCGCAATGAGTTGCGCGCCTGCGGGGTGAATTGCTGATGGGTGATTTGCTGATTGTTGATTGCTGATGGGGGGAAGGAGAGGGTATGAGCGAGATTACGATCAAGGCGCCGGGGAGAGAGGCGCCGGGGTATTTGCGGCGGATGCGGCGGGCGATGACGCTGCAGGAGCGGCAGCGCACGGAGGGCCCGTCGGCGGGTCTGCTGGATGAGATGCTCGATTTTGTGCTGGAAGAGGCGGAGGTGTCGGCGCCGGCCGGGGTGGATGTGCGGGAGGCGCTGCTCGACCTGAGCCGGGTTGAGTGGGAGGCGCTGATGAGCGCGACGGCGGGCGGGGCGGGGGATGCAAACGGCGCGCCGGTGGTGGACCCTCCGAACGGCGCCTGATTCGACGATGGCTGCGCGGGTCGTCGTCACAGGCGCCGATGTGGGTGCTGGTGTTGCAGGCGGCGGAGGAGTGGGGGGCGCCGCCGTGGGTGGTGGAGCGGGATGCGCCGGCGATCTGGTGGGAGCGCTGGGCGGTGTGGAAGGAAGAGAAGGGGAGATTGGGGAAGAAGAGGCGAGGGGCGAGGGGCGAGGAAGAGGATGGGTTAATTGTTGATGGGTGATTGCTGATTGCTGATTGCTGATTGTTGATGGTGGTGGGTGATGGGGTGAGGGATGCCTGAGTACAAGATCAAGATTGTGGTCGAGGGGGATGACCGGGCGAGCGGGCCGCTGCGCGGGGTGACGGGCGCGCTGGGGCAGATGGGGACGATCGCCGGTGGGATCGGGCTGGCCAGCCTGTTTGGCGGGATGGTGGATGGGGCGCAGCGCGCCGGGCAGGCGATGGTGGGGCTGGTGACGGATGCGGGCAGCCTGGAGGCGCAGATCGATGCGATCGGCGCGCTGTCGGGCGCCAGCGCCGGGGAGATCGAGCAGCTTGGCCAGTTGATTACGGATTTGGGCATCAATCCGAACCTGAAGGTGAGCACGAACGAGGCGGCCGACGCGATTGAGATGTTGGTGCGCAACGGGCTGACGCTGGGCGAGGTGTTTGGCGGGGCGGCCGAGCAGACGGTGCTGCTGGCGAATAGCACGGGCGCCGAGTTTGGGACGGCGGCGGATATTGCGACGGATGCAATGGCGATCTTCGGGATCGAGGCGGCGAATATGGGAGACGCCGTCAATGGGATTACGGGGGTCGTGGCGCAGTCGAAGTTCGATATCAACGATTATCAGATGGCGCTGGCGCAGGGCGGGGCGGCGGCGGCGACGGCGGGGGTGTCGTTCGACGAGTTCAATGGGGCGGTGACGGCGATTGCGAGTAATTTCGCCTCGGGGTCGGATGCGGGCACGTCGCTGAAGACGATGATCCAGCGGCTGGTGCCACAGAGCGACGAGGCGGCGGCGGCCATGTCCGAACTCGGGCTGGAGTTTTTCAACGCCGACGGGTCGATGCGCGATATGGCGGAGGTGGCCGGGCAGTTGAACCGGGCGCTCTTTGGCCAGGTGGAGTTCTCGACGATGGTGGGCGGGCGCACGGCCGAGCAGAATGACGAGATGAAGCGCCTGCAGGGACGCTACAACTCGATCAGCTCGTCGATTAAGGATTACCAGGCGGGGATCAATGGGGCGGGGCTGAGCGAGGAGCAGCGGGCGAAGAAGGTGGGCGAGCTGCAGTCGCAGTTGGCGGCGGTGGAAGCGCAGATGGGGCCGCTGGCGGCGATTCAGGGCGAGATGGTCAACACGACGCGGCAGTTGACCGAGGAAGAGCGCCTCAATTATTTGACGACGATCTTCGGCGCCGATGCGATGCGCGCGGCGGCGGCGATGGCGGGATATACGGAGGAGGAGTTTGCCGGGCTGCTGGCGACGCTGGGGCAGACGGATGCGGCGGACCAGGCGGCGCAGCGCATGGACAACCTGGCCGGGGATGTGGAGATTTTCGGCGGGGTGATGGAGGCGGTTGGCCTGCAGATTGGGGATGTGTTCCAGGAGCCGGCGCGGCAGGCGGTGCAGGGGTTGTCGCAGGCGTTGAGCGATTTGACGCCGACGCTCGTAAGCTGGGCCGAGGGGGCAGCAAGTGCGCTGAGCGGGGCCATGGATTCGTTGTCGACGCCGGATGTGCAGGCGGCGGCGCAGTCGGCATGGACGGCGATCGAGTCGATCTTCACGGGGCAGGCGGTGACGGTGACGGTCGACTATAAGGTAGAGGCGCCGCCGGAAGGGCTGGCACCGCCACCGATGAAGCCGCTCAAGATGAGCGACCTGATCAGCGGGGAGAAGGTTGCGATTCCGGTCGCACCCATTTGGGAGGCGGAGAATCCGGAGCAGTTGATGCAGCGGGTGATGGCGACGTCGTGGACGGTGACGATCCTGGGCCAATGGACGGTGGAGATGCCGAACTGGGCGAAGGCGGGCGTGATTACGCTGGCGGTGGCGCTGACGGAAGGCGGCCGCAACGGGATCGGGGTGGCGGTGGCCGAGGCTGTGGCGGCCGGGTTTTCTAATGTGCAGTGGGATGGGGCCGGGTTTGCGGATTGGTTTGCGGCGCAGCAGTTCAGTATTCCGATTACGGGCGCCGGTGTGGACGGTACGATCAAGCTGGACGGGCAGGATGTGCTGGATGCCGTTGGTGCGCTCAATGCTGAGTTGAGCAGTGCTGGCGAGACGCTGAACGGGTATTTTGCCGGGTTTGGGGCGGCGCTGCAGGGCTGGACATGGCCTGAGATGCCTGTGTTTACCTGGCCGACGATGCCCTCCTGGACGTGGCCGACGATGCCTTCGTTTAGCTGGCCGGCGCTGCCG